>Ga0256407_10000112_pt1 | contig 201306 bp, 226 predicted proteins | sample RumenRJG_04DNA_FD_193489 | JGI IMG/M metagenome (GOLD analysis project Ga0256407, IMG submission 193489) | Bovine rumen microbial communities from Lethbridge, Alberta, Canada - RJG_04 | ecosystem: Host-associated > Mammals > Digestive system > Stomach > Rumen | place: Canada: Alberta...
AACAAATGACAAATTGTCAGATTATTACAATTGATGCTGCGATTGATTATTTTTTGGAAAATTATGTCAAAAACAATTGTAAATATAATACTTACAGGAGATATCGCAGAATGTTAAAATACTATATTTCCCCATTTTTCAAAAATAAAAACTTAAATGATATTACTTGTAACGATATTCAGGAATTTTACTATTTTTGTAAAGGCATAAATTTACCACCCAAAGTTTTGAAAAACACTTTGGCACTTTTAAATCAGATGATTAAATATTTTCAAAATCTTGGAATAATTGATAGAACTTGTAATTTTCAGGTTCGGAGATTATCTGATAAGACAAATTTTACATTAGATAGAATTATTATGGAGGCATAACTATGACAAAATTAGATAAATTAAAACAGGCAGAGCATTTATATGTTTACGAAAAACAACCGCTTGATGTGATTGGAACAAAACTTGACCTTTCGCGCAGAACTTTATTTTATTGGAAGAAAGAATACGAATGGGATAAAAAGAGGTTTGAAAAAGGCAGAGAACAAGAATTATTTAAACGTGAACTACTGAATTTTGCTCAAAAAATTATGGATAAAATCTCAAACGATATTGATAATAAACAACAAATTCCACAGGCAGAAATGTATTCCCTTATGAATATCATTAAAAATCTGCCACAAATAAAATCAAATATCGAAATTTCGCAAACTAAACATAAATCTAAAAAGGAAGAATATTTGCCGGAAGATATTATAAAAATAGTTGAAAGAGATATTTTAGGCATGTAAACATAGCACCATACTAGTTTATAAAATATTATTTTTATTTTGTTTATCTATATATTAAATGTTTGCATTGATAATGTATAAATATTCTTTATTCTAATAAAACTAAGAAAGTTCTTGAACTTGCTTTTCCAGCAAACTTTTTCTACCATCCCAACTTATTTTGAATTTATGATAATTGTCTAATTTTGTTAGGTTTGATGTTAATTCTAGTTTTAATGAAACAACATATTCATGCAATTTGCCTATTAAAATAAGAAGAGCTTCTCTATCATTTATTACTTGTTGTTCATAAGGTAAAAGCATTTGTTCTGCAATTCCTTGTAATCGTTTTAATTCTAAATCCTTTAATGTTAATTCGTGATACAAAACTCCTTGGTTTCTTTCACCTACAATATTGTGTAGATTGTATAACTTCAGGTTAAAACTTAAAAATTGTTCTAATAAATTATTAAATTTGCTGTCAAAGAAGCTCGTATATTCATCAAAATCAAATTCTTTTATTGTATTTATAATTTCCATTGTCAGTTTATAATTTATCCTAAAATTCATATCCGTAATTTCTTTTTTTATAAGAAAATTACCTAAATTTTTATCAATTACACAGAGTGTAAAATAAATTTCCGCGAAATTGTTATATAGTTTGTTTATAATCTTATTTTTTTCATAAAGGAACAAAATTATTGAAGTCATGCCTGTTAACACAACTCCGGTAAATACTCCTGTAGAAAGATCATAAAACTTATTATTTTGTTCTGTAGCAAAAATTCCAATTAAAGACAAAATTAATATAATTATGCAAGATATAATAATGTATTTTTGTAATCTCATTTTAGCTCCTTTTTACTAAGAGTATCACAAATATAGAGCAAAACGAAGATATAAATAATTTCAAAAAATACTTACTACAAGTTATAATATTTAAAGTCTTTCAATGTACCAATTTGACATTCCAAAATGATTAAAGTTCCAATGGAGTTCAAAATAAAAAATTAAACTCCAAAGAATTGTCATCTTTGAAGTTTCAGGAATATTTATTCAATTGTGTTTTGCGGTAACTTTCAAACGCATCCTGAATTTCTTTTGCAAACTTTTTTCTAAATTCAGAATACGGAATATCCAACGTATCTTTGGTTAATTTATTTTTCAAAATCATCTTCAAATCCTCTTATATTATCAAGTTCAATGTTGTAGCGTTTGCCTGTTTTATCAACGCAAGTTGCAAAATCAACTGTTTTATCAGCAAACCTGTTCTCCCATAAGCAGATTAGCAGCCCAATTTCTTGAGTTTTCAAGTTCAAAATCTTTGTCCCGTACAACTTGTAATCTTTTCCTGTCATAGCAAAACTCCTTCCTGCTATGCAATTAATCACTTGTTGTAGGGAAAACTTCAATTAAATTTGACAAAATCGTATCATTACAACACAAAATTAGGATTTTTTAAGATAAAATAGTTGCATTTAAGGTTGCCGCAAATCTTTTTTCTGCATTTTTCAGTTTTATATTTTCTAATGATATATTATCTGGTAAATTTTCTTTTTTATTTTGTATGATTTCTGAACAGATAATTCGAGTTTTTCTTCCTTGTTAAGATTTACTCGGATTTGTTCCAATAACGATACATTGTTTTCCTTTATGAAATTTTCTATATCTTCTATACTTATCATTACCCATTAATTCCAAATTCATTATACCATGAGAAGCATTATTCTTATAATACAATATAAAACATTAATGTGTCAGAAATGGGCATAATATTTTTTATTTTTGAACAAAATTTAAACGGCTTTTAAACACCTTTTAAACAGTATTTAAATTTGGATATCTTTTTCATGGTCAATAAAGAATGCATTTAGAATATCAGCATCGTTTCGCAGATGTTTTACTACCGGCGCAAGATTATAACATTCTTCAATCTCAGGTTGATTAGCAACAAAATAATCAATAACAACCGCAGTATTATAAATATTCTCCGACCACTTGCTTAACTGTTTGAATTCTTTTGGAGTAATATTCAATCCGACTTTTTCCATTTACGACCTCCTTTAACGTGTCGTATACATCACTCAAAGCCAGAATTAAATCAAGTTAATGTTTTACATGCCACTTATTTTTAGGCTATAGTAATAATATGAGCAACTTATCACCTGCAGATATTAAATATTTAGATAATGCTTTAAGGCTTGAAACGGGATTTATTGTAAGATTTACAAAAGAATCCTTTGCTGAATTTTTTCAACATTTTAATATTAATATTTATGATGAAAAATATACTGCAAATGGAACATCTATGACTAATATTTTACACACATTTTGGAACTTAGAAGACAACAAACTTGTTGCTATGACATTATTAGAACTTGCATCATTATTTCGCAACAGAGAATTAGCAATCCCAATGTATGTTAAATTTTCGGTTGAAATTGAAAAAATTGCTAATAAATTACAGATGTACCCTTCTAAAAAAGTAGAGGTAAACAATAATATGATAAATGATACTGAAGGCACTGAAGTTGCAATCAATATAAGACCTGAAATATATGAACATATAAAAAGATATTTAGTAACTCAAGACTATTATCACGCAGTAGAAGAATCATACAAAATCGTTAGACAGAAATTAAAAGATTCGACTGGTGAAGAAAAAGCTAATCAGGCATTTAGCGAAACAAATATTGAAAAAATATTTGGACACAAAGCTAAAGATGATACCGAAAAAGATTTTTTTGATGGGGTAAAATTTATAAATATGGCAATACAAATGTTTAGAAACGAAAAAGCACACACTCCGGCAAAACAATTAGATAGAAATTTAGCAATACATTATATTTCTCTGGCAAGTTTAGCGTATGAATTAATATCAAAAAATTAGGTTTTGCAAATTCGCTACTCAGTGCGTACTGATTTTATATGTCCATATTGGGCACAGTAATAAAGTAATATAAACATAAAAGACATATTGCCATGTTCATGGTAGTATTGGCATATGAATTTTATGTAGTTGAGGGTTTTGAATGGGCTATCAAAGTGAAGCAGAATTAGAAAATAAATTAATTGAAAAACTTAAAACACAAGGCTATGAGAGAGTTTTAATTAATGATTATTCAGAACTTGAAAATAATTTCCGAGAACAACTTAATAAATTTAATAAAAAAGCATTAGATAAAAAACCTTTAACTGATAAAGAATTTGAGAGAGTGTTAAATATTCTTAATGGTAAAAGTGTTCTGCAATCTGCAATAAAATTAAGAGAAAAAATAGATTTTGACAGAGAAGACGGTACAAAAATATATTTAAAATTACTATCAGAAAATGCCGAAGACAATATTTATCAAGTTTCAAATCAAATTACTGTTCAAGGTAAGTATAAAAACAGATATGATGTTACCATTTTAATTAATGGTTTACCATTAGTTCAAATAGAACTAAAACGTAGTGGCATTGATATCAATGAAGCTATTAATCAGATTGATAGATACCGTATCCATTCTTATCGTGGATTATTTCATTACATACAAATTTATGTTGTTTCAAATAGTGTAGAAACAAGATATTTTGCAAATACTGATTCACAAAGATTATTAACTTGGCAGAAAATAAAACAGAATGGTTAAATTTCGGACACCATAAAAATAAATATCCGGAATTAATGGGGTGGGCTGAAGATTTCATAAAGAGAACTGCAAAGCCTATAAAGTTTTAGCTAAGAATTGCTTTATCTTCAACATCCAATAACTGTCTTTTATTGTCGGATTGAAATTTTTCCACCATCCGTTTGGATAATCCTCTTTTATATGTGATAAAAGTTTTGAGTATTCATCAAAATATTCGGGTTTCAAATTTTCCTGAAATTTTCCAAGCCATGATGTAGCCTTTGAAAAATAGTTGTTTACAAATATGTATTCATAATCTTTTAGCTTGTTTGTGTTTTTTAAAAGTTCTTCAATTCCATAGAATACGTATATCGGTGAAAAATTCTTTTTCTTTTTTACTGTCATTGCAGAACCTTCTCTGTTCTTTCTGTAGCAGTATAAATTTTCAGGATAAAGTGCTATTTTTTCGGCGCAAATCATAGAATGGAAAAACGGTAGTTGGTCTTGACCTACTTTTATATGTTGAAATCTGATATTATTTTTTACAAACAATTCTCTGCGATACAATTTTACCCAAGCGGTTGAAGGAAATTTGAAAATATCTTTTTTTATATCTTCTGAAGAAAAAATTTTATTCAAATATTTTTTAGGTAGTTTGTTGGCGCTATAGCCCCCATTTTGCTTTTTATATCCGTTATCTGTCTTGTAGCAGGAGCGACCGCCAAAAATTAATATATCTGTTTTTAATTCATCGGCTTTATTAATAATTTTTTCTAAACAATTGTCTTCCAGCCAATCATCGCTGTCGACAAAATATAAATATTCGCCTTGAGCTTTATCAATACCGGTATTTCTGGCGACTCCAGAGCCTTCGTTTTGCTTGTCGATAATTACAACTCTATTGTCTTTCGCATTATATTCTTTTAAGACATCAAGAGAATTGTCTGTAGAACCGTCATTGACGCATATTATTTCTAAATCTTTGAAAGATTGATTTAGAATACTTTCCAAACATTCCGGTAAATATTTTGCGACATTATAAACAGGTATTACAACAGATAATTTCATAAACTAATTATATCATGCAAAAAATATTGACTTTTTAAAAAACATCATTAAATTCATGACACCTAATACGAACGGATGATTTTTTTGTGTTTTGTTGTACTCAATATATAATTATCCGACAATATTAGAAAAAAGAGGTAGTAAAATGATAATAAACGGCGGAATCAGATATTGCGAGAAGGGTTTGACAGCATCGTTAAGAGCTATGCATGTTCAGTCCGAAATTCTTGGAATGTATAATGATAACGTTACGGGATTTGATAAAATCGGATACCAAAGAAAAGATCCTGTAGTTTCTTCTTTTACGGAATTTATTGGAGTACATGGTCTTTCTCAAACAATAGATGATAAAGTCGGACGTATTGCAATGTCTGATAACCCTTTGGATTTTGCTATAGCGAATAAAGGATATTTTCAAACGCAAAGCGCAGATGGGGTTAAATTAACACGTGACGGAAGATTTAAGCTGGATAAAGAAGGAAATCTTTTAACACTTGAAGACGATAAAGTTTTATCAAATGCAGGTGTTCCTATAAAATTGACGGTTGTTCCCGAACAAATTAAAGATGTTCGAGTTAATGCCAAAGGTATGATTTCTGTGTTAAACAGAAAGACTAACAAGATGGAATTTTGCGGCCAGTTGGGTATTGTGGATTCTAATGGTGTTGTTGTAATGGATCCGCAGGTAAAACAAGGTTACAATGAATATTCCAATGTTTCTTTGCAAAATGAATTCATTGGAATGATGCCTGTTATTAGAAATTTTGAAGCAAACAGGCAGATTTTTATGATTCAGAATCAAAATCTTCAAAAAGTAATAAGCCAACTTGGACAACCATAACAGAGGTATTAAATTATGTATAGTATGCAAGGTATAGTTAGAAAAGGTGTAAATAACGTAACAACTCAGTTTGAAAAATTGGGTTATGTTGCAAACAATTTCGCCAATATGAATACAAGAGGTTATAAATCCGTAAGCTTTGAACAAATTTTGAAAGAAGACGGATACTTGACGGGTGCTGTGAGAACTGATTATCAGCAAGGCTCAATCCAGATTACAAGCAATCCCTATGATGTTGCAATTAACGGTAACGGGTTTATTCCTGTTGTTTCACCGGAAGGTGAAATAGCATACACTCGTGACGGTGCTTTTAAACAGGGAAAAGACGGTTATCTTGTAACAAATGATGATTGGATTGTAGGTGAAGGCATAAAAATTCCTACAAATTGCTACAAATTTGAGATTAAAAGAAACGGTGAAGTATATGCGTGGGATAAAGCAAACACAAAACCGAAAAAATTGGGAACAATTCCTCTTGTAAGATTTGCGTCTCAGGAAAATCTGGAGTCTATAGGTATGAACAGGCTTGTTCCGACAGAAGAATCAGGTGAGGCGCAAATGGTGAAAGACCACGATTGTATTTGCCAAAACAATCTTGAAACTTCAAATACAAATGTTTGGGGTTCAACAACAGAAATGCTTCGTCTAAACGCTTCATTAATCGCAAGTACGCGTATGATGAAAGTTGTAGATGATATGTACAACAAAGCTATTAATATTAGAGAGTGATAAAATTCTGAAAGGATAAAAAATGTATACATCACTAGACAGTATGGGTAAAGTTTCATTAATGATGGATTTGATATCTCAAAGACAGAGAGCTTTGGGTTCAAATCTTGCGAATATGGATACTCCCGGATATGTGCGTCGTGATGTGAGTTTTGGCGATTACCTAAGCTCAATGAACAGTCCTTTGGAAACAAAATTGTCGGAAAAACTCGGACCGTCAGGAGTCATTGATGAAAGACGCGGAGAAGAAATTGACCCGGCAAATGAATTGATGGAATTACAACAAAATTCACTTCTTTACACGATGGCAACGAGAAGAATGTCTAATATAATTACACAAATGAAAACAGTAATTAATGTCGGAAAATAACTTTTTGCTTTCCCTCGCCCTGTTAGGGAGAGGGTAGGGTGAGGGTTAAGAAAGGTTTAAACTATGAGTATAATGGAATCAATGAATATCGGATCAAATGCCTTAAGAGCACATGGCTTGAGGCTTGATATTCATGCAAAAAATATAGCAAATGTAGATACACCTAATTATGTCAGACGTATTCCGATATTGAATGCAACAGAGGATATATCTTTTCACGGATTAATGAATTCAATGAAAGAGGACGTATTTGGAGTCGGAACGTTACCTTATTTGCAGGGTGGTGTTGTGTTTAACGGATGTGTTGAGGATCCGACATTAGGTGATAAAATTTATCGTCCGGGTCACCCTGATGCTGATGCAAACGGATATATAAGAGCATCAAACGTTAATCCTGCAGTTGATATGGCAGATGCTATTTTGGCACAAAGAGCTTACGAAGCTAACCTTGCATTAATCAATATTACAAAATCAATGGCTGCAAAAGCTGTAGAAATCGGCAGATAATATAATGTCATTGTGAGCCGATAGGCGAAACAATCCAGCTTTTTTTATTCAATGATTTCATATAAAGTAGAAGCTTCCTGAACACTAACATTGTTTTCAGGAACTTTTAATATTTTGACTTTCACGGTTCTGTTTGCGTATTCTATTCTTATTTCATCTCCGACTTTCAGTTGTTTGGAGGGCTTTGCGCAATTGCCGTTTACATAAACTCTGCCGGTATCTGAAACTTCATTAGCAACTGTTCTGCGTTTTATTAATCTGGAAACTTTTAAAAATTTGTCTAATCTCATATATATAATATTAACATGTTAATGAGTTTTATGCTATAATCTATACAAAAGAGAGGAATTAATGTTCAAAAAATTATTATTAACATTGTTTTTATTGCTGTTTATGCAGAATGTTGTAATGGCAAATGTTGTCAAATTTGTACAGGTTACTGATACGCACTTCAAATCGGATGAACCTTACAGATTGGAAGTTTTGAATGCAATGGTAGATACAATAAATAAAAATGAAAAAGATATATCATTCGTAATGTTTACCGGTGATAATATTGATAAACCTGATGAAAAGGATTTGGCAATTTTTGTACGAACGGTAAATAAGCTTAAAAAACCTTATTATATAGTTATCGGAAACCATGATGTTTATAAAAACGGCGGTCTGTCAAAAAAAAGATATTTAGAAATAATTAGGGAAAATAATATGTTTTATAACAAGAGAAAGCCTAATTATGTATTTAAAAAGAACGGATATGTTTTTATTGTTGCAGATGGGGCAAAAGAAGTTATTCCGGGTGCTGTAGGATATTTTAAGGCTGATACTATGAAATGGCTTGAAAAAAAACTAAAACATTACAGCAGAAGTAAAGTTGTTATATTCCAGCATTATCCTCTCGTCCCTATAAAAGAACATGCATCTCACAGGGTTTATAACAAGGCAGAATATTTGGAACTGTTAGACAAAAACGAGAATGTAATATCTGTGATTGCCGGTCATATTCATACTAATGGTGAAATTATGAGAAACGGTGTCTATCACATAACATCACCCTCTTTATTAAACGATCCTCACTCGTATAAAGTTATAACAATTTCTACAACAAGAGGTTTTTCACCGATGATTTATACAGAGTTAAAAGAAGTAGAAATGCCTCAAAAATAGGATTGCTTTTTTTATTAATTAATATTATAATCGAACTGATAATAATAAAGGTCATTCTGAACCGTTTTGAGAGATTCTTCGGGCTTTGCCCTCAGAATGACGTGTAGGTGAAGAATCTCTTTACAGGAAAATATGGACGACACGGGTAGTATATATTTTAACTTATTTTTAATAGCATTCTTATTATTTTCTAACGGATTTTTTGTAGCCTCCGAGTTTGCAATGGTAAAAGTTCGAAAAACGAGAGTTGAACAGCTTGTAAACGAGGGTAATTTTAATGCAAAATTGGCTCTTGAAGCTTTGAAAGATTTGGATAAATTTATTGCGGCGGTTCAGTTAGGTGTTACAATCTCAAGTATCGGTTTAGGTTGGGTTGGTGAAGGAACTTTAGCAAGAATTATAGAGCCTATATTTGTGTTCTTGCCGGGTATTAGCAAGACCGTTGCAACACACACACTTTCTGCATCAATTGCGTTTGCCCTGATAACATTTTTCCACGTTGTTATAGGTGAATTAATTCCTAAATCAATTGCTCTTGAATATACGGAAAAAACCGCATTGTTAGTTGCAAGACCAATGCATATTTTGACTATTATATTTAATCCGTTTATCTGGCTTTTGAACGGGTTTGGAAATCTTGTTTTGAAAATGCTTAATATTCCGCATTCACATAAAGGTTCTCTGGTGCATTCAACTGAGGAACTAGATATGTTAGTTAATGCGAGCTTTGACGGTGGTGAACTTAATGAAACCGAAAAAGATATGCTCCATAACGTATTCAAATTTTCAGATTTAACGGCAAAACAGGTTATGGTTCCAAGAACGGATATGATTTGTATTCCTATTGATATGCCGCTGGAAGAATTGAATAAATTGGCGGCAGAAAGCCAATACACAAGATATCCTGTTTATGAGGAAGATATTGACCATATCACAGGGTTTGTACATGTAAAAGATTTGTTCTCACTTTCGATAAAAGATGAGATTTGTCCTGTTGCAAAAATTCAGCGTAATATATTGCTTGTTCCGGAAACCATGACTATGGATAAGTTGGTTCTTGAATTTAAGAAAAGCAAAGGTCAAATTGCAATTGTTGTTGATGAATTTGGCGGAACTTCAGGACTCTTGACGTTGGAAGATGTTATTGAAGAAATATTTGGCGATGTGCAGGACGAATTCGATGTTGAAGAAGAAGAAGAAAACGAGATTCAGGAAATTGAGGCTAATAAATATATAGCAAATGCTATTTTGAGATTAGATGAGTTTGCTGAATATTTCAATCTTAACGAAAATGAAATTGATGATGAAGATATTGATACCATAGGCGGACTTGTTGTCAAATTACTTGGAAGATTGGCAGAAGTCGGTGACAGCGTTGATTTTCAAAACTTTACTTTTGTGGTAAAAGAGGTTGACGGCGCTCGTATCACAAAACTTGAAATTATAAAACAAGTTAATGAAGAAAATAGAGAAGAAGATAATATAGGAGAATAATATGGATCAGGAAACTTATATGAAAATAATGGGTTATGTACCGACAGTTATTGAAGCATCATCACGCGGCGAACGCTCATTTGATATTTTTTCAAGATTGTTGAGAGAGAGAATTATATTTTTAGGAACAGAAATTGATGATGAAGTTGCAAATTCGATTGTTGCACAATTATTGCTGTTGGAAAGTGAAAATCCTGAAAAAGATATTATGTTATATATTAATAGCCCCGGTGGTGTAATTACTGCGGGTATGGCAATTTATGATACTATGCAGCTTATCAAATGTGATGTTTCAACGATTTGTTTGGGTGATGCTGCATCAATGGGTGCGTTTTTACTCTGTTCCGGTGCTAAAGGAAAAAGACTTGCCCTGCCAAATGCCAGAGTTATGATTCACCAACCTTTAGGGGGTGCACAAGGTCAGGCAACCGATATTGAACTTGAAGCAAAAGAAATCCTGAGAATGAAAGATATGCTAATCAGTATTATTGCAGAAAATTCAGGTCAGCCTTATGACAAAGTAAGAGAAGATTGCGAACGTGACCACTTCTTAACAGCACAAGAGGCTTTGGAATATGGACTTATTGACAAAGTAGTAACTCGTGAAAATAAATAATGTTAACAAAACTTAACAAAATGGCTAAAAACATGCAATTACTTGAAGTTGCATGTTTTTATATACATGTAAGGTTAGGTTAGTTAAATTAAATTTAGGTAGGAGTTGAAAAATGTCTCTATTAATTTTCGCATACCGAAAATTAGACATTATGCGTCAGAAAAGCGATTTGAACTTTCGCTTGATGAACATCACCCAAAAGCTGAGTGACCTGCAGCAATATGCGGCGAACATAGCGGACGGGTCGGTCTCGATGAGTGATATGATGAACACTCCGGGATCGATGTTCGGACGACAGTTAATGTACATGAATTATGCGCATAATGCGGCAATTTTCGGTGCTCAACAGCAAATGAGTATGATGGGACCTATGATTCAAACGCAAGCGGGTCAAATGGGTAATCCTCAATACCAGCAAATGTACATGAATTGGGTCTTTAAGAGTTTGTACGAGCAACAAAGACAGTTAGTCGGAAAGCAAGAACAAAAACTCTTGAATGAACAGGAAAAACAGATTCAAGCAGAAAAAGCAAAGATTGAAACTCAATTAAAAATGCTTGATCAGGAATTAGAATCTGTTAAACAGGGTGAAGATGCCGCTGTAAAACAGTGGAAACCTGAGTATACGGCATAATAGTGCCTAAATCCTTTAAGTAGTGTGTAATATTATATTATTTTAACCTATAAACCCCTATCCTAAAAACTAACCAAGGGGAAGCTTCAAGCTTCCCCATTTTTATTGTGTAATAATTTGTGATATTTTTATGTCAAAATTTTCATGAGGTAATTTATCAATCATCAATTCTTTTTCTATAGGAACGATTGTTTTTATATTCGGATATTGTTTTAGAAATCTGTCATAAAATCCACCGCCGTAGCCAAGTCGATAACCTTTTTTATCAACCAATAGCGCCGGAACAAATATCAAATCCAGAATATTTGGCTCAACAGGTGCTGTGCAGGGTTCATAAATACCCATTTTAGATTTTTTAAGATTTTTGTCGTACGGACATACCAACAATGGAGAAGAACTTGTTTTTTGAGATTCTTCGGCTTCTGTCATCTTGAGCGCAGCGAAAGAGCTCATAATATTTTCCGCCTCAGAATGACAATCAGATGTTTGCAGCGGGCATTGCTCCACTTTTGGTAAATAAAAATTTTTGTTGTCATTCAACAAATCTAACAGATTAATTTCGTATTTCATAGGATAAAAAATCATGACATTTTCAGCCTTTTTGTAATCGTTAAGTGTTCTTATTTTTGAAACAATTTCTGAACTGATATTTTTTATATCAAGTGTTTTCCTTAACTCTTTTGCATATACCCGTAAATCTGATTTACTATCCATAAAATTTAATATATAATAAATACAAATGTCAGACAACGAAAAACAACTTATTAACCCAAATTGGGCAAAACACGGATATATTCAGGTTTATACCGGTGATGGTAAAGGAAAGACTACCGCTTCTCTGGGACTTGCTATGCGAGCTTTAGGAAGATCTTGGAAAGTTTTGATTATTATGTTTACCAAAGGTGGAGATGATTACGGCGAATTAAAATCTTTCAGAAATCTGTCACCTGAAATTGCAAAAAATTTAACAATTGTGCAGGCCGGTTTAGATAGGATTGTTTATCAAAACAACAAGACAGATGCTGATGCAACAGAAATAAAAAAAGGTTGGGAATTAGCCAAAAAAGCAATAAAAAATGATGAGTATAATTTGATAATACTGGATGAGGCAAATATTGCAATAGACTTAGGGTTTATTGACGAAAATGAGATGGTAGAAGTTTTAAAAAACAAACCTGAGGATATGGAAATTGTTTTGACAGGCCGTAATGCACATGAAAAAATTCTTGATATAGCACATCTTGTATCAAAAATAATACCGGTAAAACATTACTGGGATAAAGGTGTTCAGGCGAGAAAAGGGATTGAATATTAGTCTATGCACTTCTTCTCATTAAATCTGAAAGTTTTACTTCTTTTGAGATTTTTTCAAATTTTTTTATAGCTTTTGGTACTTGTTGTGTTGATTTAAACTGAGAAAGTCCTACTCTGACTTTTTTGTCTGTGTCGTTTATCATAAAAATATCTTTGAAAAAATTAATTATTTCGTTCATATGTTTCTCCTGAATATTATTGTACCTGCAAACAGTTAATTTATATCATACATTAAAACTATTTCTTTATCAAAAAACATTGTAGTTCATGTTATATTAAATATATAACAGATACGGGTGTAAGATTTGAATACTAATGATTTAGAAATTTTGTATAATAAACATAAAAAAGATTTTGAGCATGCTTTAAATATATATGAGAATGAATATTCGCATGCAGATTTGATTGAATTTATTAAAAATGGTTCAATAGCCGAAAAACAAGCAGCGGTGTTAAAACTTGATTTTATAAATTCACAGTCTGATGCGGATTTACTTATGGATAATCTGACCGGTTGCGATGGAAAAATCAGGGAAGCTGTGTCTTTTAGACTGCCTGAATTTGCAGCGAAAAATCCAAAATTGTTTATAAAATATTGGCAAATATTTTTGGAAGCTGTTATCGACATAAACGGAAATATATGCAGAAATACAATAAATGCTTTGAAATATATAAAAAATTACTCAGAGTTTACTCAAAAGTTTTGCAAAGAATTACTGATCAGAACTTATACATTAGCAACAAAAGCTAAGGATTTTGATATTCAGGACGGGAAATACAAAATAAATAAAGAAATATTTAAACTGTATTGGTATCTTGAAACAATATATGAATTTGCTGAAACATTTGATTATAAAGAACTTTCAAGTTTGCTTTTGCAAACAAAAGGTGTAACAGATTATACAATAAGAGAAAAAACAGCAAAAATTCTTTCAAAATTTGATGATAATCAATTTGAATCGATAAGACGAAATTTAAAAAATGATGAAAATTACTATGTGCGCAGATTTTAGTCTTATATGTAAACTTTTGTTACACAATTTATAAAAAGTATATACAAAATACGCAATTTTTAATTAACAATTTACTTTATATAAATACAAGGGGAATACAAAAGGGAATAAAAAGGAGTTACCAATGGCCAGAGTTTTAATTTCAATGCCGGAAAGATTTTTAGATGAGATCGATCAATTAGCAGGAAACGAAAATCGTACGAGATCAGAACTTATCAGAGAAGCACTTAGAACTTATATGTATAGAAACCAAGTGCGAAACACACAAAGATCAACAAGAAATGCGGAAATTTTAGAAGCACTTTTAAGTTAATTGAAGAAAAGAAAAAGTAAGGGGAAAAAATGGAAAATAAAGATTATATTATGTCATCATTAGACGAATACTTTGAAATTCTGGACAGAGAAAATAAAAAACGCTCTGAATTAGTAGCAAAGTCATTGGTAAAATACTTACAAAAATCAAAAGAAGCAAATAAATTTGAAGCAATTCAAATTGCAAAATGAGGTCAAGGAAAATATTTTGGGGAAAAAGGTAAAAGCAAATTGATAGAGGTCTGCAAAAGCAGGCCTCTAGTGTTATGTAGTAAAATACATCAAATTTATAATTTTTATGAATAAAAGTGAAACGTGAGTAGTGAAAAGTGAAAAGACCATATCAGTGAGCTGTGCTCACAAAACTTCTTATAATCACTACTTAGCGAAACAACGACGTGGCTCGTACTGTCTGAGCGGTAAAAAGATTCTGAATCAAGTTTAGAATGACGGTTACATAGCGAGTTTACGAGCCTTAGGTTGAGCTTAGTAGTGATTAAACGGTTATGGCGCCGTTTCTCTTTCTTTGCTTAATTTCTTTCTCTTTGCGTCGCCCAAAATCAAAGAGAAAGAAATTAAGTGCGGGGTTTAAGGGGGCGCATAGCTCCCTTATTATAAATGCATAGGTGCAGGGCAGCATAAGCCCTACTATTTAAAATAAATACATCAAATTTGTTAATTTGATGTATTTATAAAAAAAACCACTCATTGCTGAGTGGGTCGTTTTCTGCATCCTAATGGTCTCTTTTAGTGTTTATTATTTAGGAGTTTATATGTTTTGGGGTTAATGAATCTATTTATATTTAGTGTTTCGACTACACTTAAATCTTACTCAATTATTATTGCATACACTATTTTAAATGTCAACAAATAGGTTTAATAATTTTTTTAATATCCTAGAAATCCAGATATAGTGTACTATTTACACTTTACAAAACTTAATAATCGTTTGTTTTGGATATAATTATCAAATTTCTTACATGATTTTCTTTTAAAGGTAAATCGTATTCAAAAACATTGATTATTTTTGCATTTAATTTTTTCAAAATATTTTTAGCATCTTCTATTTCTTCACTGGCTTTAACTGATTTGTATGCAATAAAATATCCGTTATCCTTTAATAAAGGGATTGCGTATTTTACAATAATTTTTAGCGGTGCAACTGCTCTGCAAGTTATTATGTCATATTTTTCATTTAAATTTTCTGCTCTGTCGCATATTGTATGCAAATTTTTGATATTTAATTTTTGTTTGATGTTTTCAATGGCATTAATTTTTTTTCTAATGCTGTCGAGGGCAAATACTTCTATGTTGTTGTATGTAAGTGCAATCGGAACTGAAGGAAAGCCGCCGCCTGTTCCGATATCAAGTAATTTTATTTCGCCTTTTGGTTTGAACCAAGTGAAAAATTTATCTATAGCCAGACTGTCAAAAATGTGTTTTTCAAACAAAAACTTTTCATCGTTTTTGGATATAAGATTAACTTTGGAATTTTCTTCCAAAAAAGCATTAATATAGTTTTCGAAAAAATTTTTATGTTTCATTATAGACCTTTTTTATATCTGCTATTCTTGTTTCTATTTTTTCAATATTGTCTTTAGTAAAGTTTTCTTTTGCGAGTTTGTGTGCATTATTATAGTATATAAGAGCTTGCTTATAGTCTTTTCTCTTGTGGTAAAAATCACCCAGAGCTATATCAGCTGATGCAGTGTAGAAAGAATCATTTAGTTCCGTAGCGCAATCTTTTGCTTTTTTTATATATTCAAGTGCCTTTTCCGGATTTCGATTAACATTTATTTCTGCAAGTTTCATTGACGAAACGTAAATTCCGTTATAATTTTTTGAAAGTTCATCAAGTCTTACGCTTTCCTGCAAATATTTTACTGCCATATCGCTTCTGCCTTCTTCATCATAAATTGAGGCAAGATTTGTTAGGGATGAAGATAAATATGCATTTATATGTCTGTCTTGTGAAGTTTCGACGCATTTTTTGTAGTATCTTACGGCTTGTTGGATATCACCGCTTTTATCAAGATTCAGTGCATATTTAAAATACAGTTCAGCAAGTATAGGTTTGTCTATTGAACTTGTGCTTGTTGGAATTTCGTCAATGTACCATTTGCCGGTAATATTAGAGAGTAAAATTTTTGATTTAATCTCGAGGTTGAGCGATATATCATTTGTCAATATATCATCTAACATTTTTTGTGCCTTGTCCGGCTTGAAAGTTATGTAAAATAGGTTAGCAATTTCATATTTAATTTCACAAATTTTTTCTGTATCTCCTGTTGAAATATAAAATTCAACAGCAAGTTCGTAATATTTTTGAGCATTAAACCAATCCGAAAGATTTTTAAAGGCATCGCCGAGTTTTGTATATAAGACTGGTAAAAATGTGTAATAGTCATCATCATTGTTTAATGTTATAGCTTTTTGATATATCATTACAACTTTTTGATATTCAAAATTTTGCTCTTCCTGTTTTGCAAGATTAATCAATTCTACAAGTGACAAATCTTTTATTTCATTTAAAGCCTGGTGTTTCTTGTCAGAAATGTCAACAAATTTGTGGATAGAAGATGCAATTTTATTCATAATTGCCATTTCGTCAGCTTCAGATTCAAAGACAAATGAAATATTTTGGAGTTTTTCGTCCTTTTCTTGTTTAGTCGGTTGAGTTGGTGGCATTGGAGCTATGTATTGAGTTTGTTTTTGAATAAATTGCGGTTCGGAAACCGGTTTTTGGGGTAATATAGGTTTTTTAGGTATAAACAAACTGTGAAACTCGATTTCCTTTCTCATTGTATGTCTTGAAATAAGCAAATCTCTTTCAAGTGGTTTGAGCGGAAGCTGAGTTTCATATAGTTCAACACAGCTTTTATGAATTTTTGTGGCTATAGTTTCAACAATAGAGTTTTCGGCAATAATTTTGTAGTAATCTTGTAAATAAATAAGATTATCTTCCTTACTTAGCAGCATATTATCCACAAAATATTTTAATTTTTCTTCATCATAGAGATGCAATGTTTCAAGCAGCTTTATATTTACAGGATGACGCATTATTGTTAAAAATCGAAACAAATGACCACTTACCGGATCTACTAATGACAATGCTTCTCTAAGTATATAATCATTAAATGATAAAAAACTTTTTGTGTAATCTGATAAAAAATTTCCAAGTGAAAGCTTTTTCATTTTCATCATTTTGATAGAAAGAGTTGTATAAAAATGATAACCTCTTGTGTATTTGTATAATTCGTCAGAAAGCGGACCGATTTGCTTAAAATCTTCAGAACGCAAATATTTTTCAAAAATGTTTTTATCCAGAGCAGTGATTGCTAATTTTTCATATTTCTGTTCAAAATCAGAGTAATCAAATTTTCTTGAAATTAAGATTGTTTTGACTTTATATGATTTTGATAATTGATATAAAAAGTTTAAAATATCAGATTTATTGTCTTTGAGAATTTGTTCAAAGGAATTTATAACAATAACTATAGGTTTAATTATTGATTCAAAATATGTATTTATTTTTTGAGTGAAATTTTCTGTTCTTACTTTAGGCATTTCTATGATATTTTGTGCCGTTAATTTTTTGAATGTATCAAAAAATTCAAGTAAAATATCATCCAGAATAGTTGTTTCAAAACAGTTGTATTTCAAAATAATTACATCATTATTCAAGAATGATAAAGCTTGATTAACTATTTGGGTTTTTCCGGTCCCCATAAATCCGTTTACCAAAAGCAAGGGGCAGTGTTGCTCAAAAAAATCAGTAATTTTTTCAATTTTTTCAATATTGTTTTCTATAAGAAAGGGGTTAATACCGATTTCTTGTTTTTGAATAGTTTTTTTATCTGGCTTCGTTGAGATAAATTCCATAAAGCTATATTAATAGATTTTTTATATTTTTGCAAATCTGATTTTTTTATAGTACAATCTTGTTAAAAAGGGGAATAACTATGGAATTTTTCAGAAAACATCAAAGAGCTATTGTTGCAATAATTGCTGTTACTTTTATAGCTTGGACAGTCGGCTTAATGTTACTACCTTTAATGATAAAATAGTATGAATATATTAAATAAGTTTATAAAAAATCTTTTCATAATTTTTGTAGCATTGCTTGTTGGCGGTGTAAATCTTGTTGCGTCTGCGGATCAGCTCAGGAATATTCAACACAAGCAGAAAGTAACACACGAAAAAATTAATCGTCTAAAGATTCTTGAAAAGTTGGAAAAAAATAAGCTTTATAAAAATCAACAAAAACTTGAACAGGCATCTACAAGTTTGGAAACTTCCAAAACACAATATTCAAACTTGGAGTCTCAGCTTACTCAAATGGAACGGGAACTGAATCAATCTGTTGCTGAGTTTAACGGTGCAAATGTTCAAATGAGAAGGCGCATGAGGCAAGTTTATAAAAACCAGCGCAAAGGTATGTTTGAGCTTATTTTTACGGCTAAGGATTTGAATTCCTTACTGGATGTAATTTATTTCGAAAAAATAGTTTTAAAAAAAGATTATGCGAGAGTTATTGCGGTCAAAGCTAAGGCGCAGAGAATTGCGGCCATGAAAAGGGAAGTTCAGCAGAAAAGAACCGCACTTGCTCAATCTATTCAAAACATAAATTATCAACAAAAAAATATTAAAAATGCGATTGCTCAAAACCAAAATATGATAAATAAATACAAAACTGACAGAAGAACATATGAGCAGGCTGAACGTGAGTTGGCAAGACAATCTGCCAGCATTCAAAACATGATTGCACGTCAGGGTGGTTCATCGGATGTCAGAATATCATCTTCCGGTTTTATGCGCCCGATAGGAGGCAGAATTACTTCTCCTTTTGGTTGGAGAACTCATCCGATATTTAACAGCAGAACATTTCATTCGGGTGTGGATATTGCAGGACCTAACAGAGGAAGCATAAAAGCTTCTAATTCCGGTAAAGTTATATATTCAGGCTGGTATGGCGGTTATGGTAAAGTTGTTATAGTAGATCACGGTTCTATTAACGGCAAGCCAACTTCTACTCTATATGCTCATATGTCTTCTATAAGAGTTAGTCAAGGTCAAAATGTTAATAAGGGTGACGTTCTTGGCTATGAGGGAACTACCGGATACAGTACGGGGCCTCATGTACATTTTGAGGTAAGAATAAACGGAAAACCAAATAATCCGTTAAATTATATATAAAATAAAAGAGGGTAGAACTTGAAAAAATATTTAATATCGATACTTTTTATATTATTAATGACATCGTCTGCAGTTTTGGCAGAGGATAATAATTATATTTCTGCTGAAGAAGTAGATAGTATGCAGGAACAATTTTATGAATCTCCGCTTTCGCCAATTCCCGATGTAAAAGCCGGTAAAACCAGATATAACAGGCAATTTGATATTGAAGGTGCAAGAGGTAATGAAAAAGATCAAGAGTTATCTGCTATGCCTTTGTTTAAAAAAGTCAGAATTAATTTAACTAACTGGTATCGTGAAAAAGATTATAAATATACACAAAAACTAATTGAAAAAGAAAAACAAAGACAATTAAAACTTTTGGAAAAAGAAAATGCTGAACTTGAAGAATTAGGCTTGGAACCTGTCCATATAGAAGAAAATGAAACCGTTGAAAATACTGCTGAGTTGGAGGGCGGTGTAAAAGAACAGGTTGTATCAAAAGAGGTTCAGCTTGATGCTGATAAAATTGATTTTGATAACAAAACAATGGATATAACTGCAACCGGATCGCCCGTTTTGTATTTCCCGCCGCAAAAAACAACTATAAAAGCCAAAAAAATGGTTTACAATAATGCTTCAAACATACTGAAAGCATATGATGATGTAGAAGTTATAAGGGATGGTAATGTTGTTACCGGTGATTATTTGCAGATAAATATGAATGAAGAAAATGCATTCATGGATAATATCAACTCAAAAGTTTCTTATCTTACCTTAACGTCAAGAAAAGGTGATATGGATGGTGATAAAATCAATCTGTATAACGGTACACTTGTGTCAAAAGATAGTTATAAACTATTGATTCAAACAGAAATGATTGGTGGTAATAATTTTACAAATATGGTTATTGACGAAAAAGATAAATCATCAATTGAAGATATATTTGGACATACTCCTGTTAATATTAAAACAAAAGAAGTTATCGTAAATGCAAAGAAAGATCACGATACGATAACATTTAAGAAAGCAAAATTCAGATATGGTGATGTGGATTTGTTTTCAATCCCGTCTTTGACTGTTCATACAAATAAAAAGCATAATTTCTTTGAAGCGAATTATCCTGAATTTGGTAACAGGTCAATGATAGGTATGTATGCCGGTCCCGGTTTTGTTTTTGATACTCCTTTGCAGGGTGGTTCAACATTAAAAGTTATTCCGTTTATTAATAATAAAAGCAAGTTTGGTGTAGGCGGTTTTTTGAAATATAAGAGCGCAACCAACTATACAGATTTTGGTTACGGCTCATCAAATGATGTGTTTATATTGAGAGGTCGTCAGGAATTAGATGATCATTTATACTTGCAATACGGTATGAATTCATTTACGGATGAATGGTTTTTAGGTCCGAGAATGGCTAAATATAGTGCTGAACTTATATACAGAAATCAAACGACTATTCCAAATACTATAGGTGAAGGTCTAAATTTTCAATTTAGTCAGAGAGCCGGTTTAGGTTATATGCATAACAGTGACCACAGTTATAATGGCGAACATATTAACTCAAACAACCTCGGGACATTGAGAGCAAGATATATGGCTCAGGGTACGCAACAGATATTTCAATTGGGTGATGTTGATGCAAGAAAATTTATGACAGGTTCAGTCGTTATGCAGGGAAGTGCAGCGTTGTATGGAACAGGTGATACTCAGTTTATCGGAAGAATTGGTCCGGCTCTGCATTCTCAATATAAATATTGGATGCAGGATATTTCTTTTTATATGTCAGCATATCAGGATGGAACACCGTTACAGGTTTATGACTGCTACAGATACGGTCATGGAACGGTTTATATAAGAGAAGCGTTAAGGTTATGCAAATATTTAACATTAGCTTGGTCTGGTACATTTAATGTTACAAATGATTCTCCAAACGGTGATATGATGCAGGAAAATGCTTTTATTTTCTCTATTGGTCCGGATGATTTTAAATTTAATATAGGTTATGACTGGGTTCGTGAAATGACTTACGTTTCATTGATTATTGCAATGGATACAAAAGGTTCATCATTAGATTATGAAAAAATGGTAATAAAAAATCCTGATAGATTGTCTCAGAGCAATAAAGCAAGCGATCCTGTACTAAAGGTTTTTGATAATCCCAATAACTTGTCGGCTGATAAGCAGAAAAAATTACAGAAAAAAATGATGTATGCTGAGGTTATTGAAATAGAAGATCCGGATAGGGAACAAATACAGTAATGAGTACCAGATTAAACGAATTAAAAAAAGAACTTATAGAATACGGGCGATTGGCAGGAGTAAAAAACTTTACTCCGGGCTATTCGGGTAATTTGTCTGCAAGGTATGGGGATAAAATTTTAATTACGTCATCAGGTTCTGCAAACGGCTATTTGTCAGAAGATGAATTGGTTTTAATGGATTTTGACGGAAACTTGTTGGAAGGTAATAAAAAGCCGTCATCAGAAAAAATGCTTCATGCGGAATTTTATAAGCAAAGATCTGACGTAAATTATATCATACATGTTCATTCACCGTATTTAAGTACATTTGCCTGCTGTCATATTCCTCTCGATGAACCTATTATGGCAGAGAATGTCTTTTATTTCGGACAAATTCCGTTGGCTGAGTATGGATTACCTTCATCAATGGATTTGGTTGAAAAAACATCAAAATATTTTAAAGAGTATGATGCGGTTTTGATGGCAAATCACGGATTTATTGTCGGGGATAAAACGATAAAAGATGCTTTTTTAAAACTGGAATTAGCTGAATCTTATGCGCAGGTTGTATTTAATACAAAAGTAATGGGAAAACCTGTTTTGTTCACAAAAGAGCAGGTTGATGAGATAAATTCTTTAAAAAAATAATTATGATATAATTATTAGTAATATCAGAAAGAGGAAAATAATGTCGCTAACTTTAGAAAATAAACAGGGACTTTTGGCAGGGGATGGTATATTACCTGTTGAGATGGCACGTCATGCAAAAGAAAACGGATTTGAAGTTGTTTGTGTATCTTTTGCAAATGATAATTTGAAAGAATTAAAAAAATATTGTTCAAAAGTGTATTCCTGCCATCCTGGTGAATTGAATAAGATTGAAAAAATATTTGTAGATGAAGAAATAAAACAAGTTACATTTTTGGGTAAAGTTCACAAAAGGGTTTTACTTAAACTTCATAAATTTGATAAAAGAGCGATTGAACTTTTGAAAAGTATAAAAAGATTGAATGATGATGAAGTTATGCTTCTTATTGTCAGAGAATTTGAAAAACATAATATCACAGTTTTAGATCAGACAATATTTATAAAGAATTTGATGATTCCGTCTGGAGTGCTTGGAAAATACAAACCGACTGACGCTCAGATGGAAGATGTAAATTACGGATTTTGGCTGGCAAAAGAAATGGGCAAAGTTGATGTAGGTCAATCTGTTGTTATAAAAGATAAAATGGCAATGGCTGTTGAAGCTCTTGAAGGAACGGACAAATGCATAAGACGTGGAGCTAAAATGGCTCGCAAAGGCGCAGTTGTAGTTAAAGTTTCAAAACCTTCTCAGGATAAGAGATTTGATATTCCGGCAATTGGTTTGAGGACTTTACAAACAATGAAAAAATATAATGCATCTCTTATTGCGGTTGAAGCAAATGAAACAATAATAGTTAATCAAGAAGAAGTTATAAAATATGCTAACAGGCATAAAATAGTGATAATGGCGGTATGAAGAAACTTTTTATAGTTACAGGTGAATATTCTGGGGATATACACGCTTCTTTTGTTGTAAAGGCTTTAAAAGAATTAAATTCTGAATTAATAATAGAAGGAATAGGCGGTGAAAATCTGCAAAAAGAGGGTGTGAAGCTTTTTTCCGATCATAAGAAGATGGCATCAGCAGGACTTTCTCCTTCAATTTTAATAAATCATATATTACTTGGAAAACGAGTTGTTGATTATGTAACAAAAGAATTTAAGCCGGATGCGGTTTTATTGATTGATTACGGCGGGTTTAATTTGAGAATTGCAAAATTTATCAAAAAAGCGGGAATAAAGGTTTTGTATTATATTCCCCCGCAGGTTTGGGCAAGCAGAAAAGGCAGGATTAAGAAGATAAAGCAAAACATAGACGAAGTATTATGCATATTTCCGTTTGAAAAGGAACTGTATGAGAGTTATGGTATAAAGGTTCATTATTGCGGTCATCCTCTTGTGTCACAGTTACCTAAACGGGTTGATAAAGCTGAATTTTTTGAGAAACACGGGTTTGATAAAAACAAGAGGCTGGTATCAATTTTTCCAGGTTCACGAGTTTTTGAACTTAAATATCTTATGGATGTATTTATAAAGAGTGCGAAATATTTGCAGCAAAAACATCCGGATTTGCAGTTTTGTGTATCTCATGCCCCAAATCTTTCAGATGAGGTTTATAACAAATTTTTAAAACAGACTGATTTTAAAATTATAAAGGGTGAAAATCAAGCGCTTTTGAGCGTTTCTGATGCTTTAATTTTGGCGTCAGGCACTGTAGCGTTGGAAGCTTGCCTTTATCAAACTCCTATGATTATTGCATATCGTGGTCCTTGGTTTTTCTATTTTATATATTTGTTGGTGAGATGTATAAAAAGAGTGTCGCTTCCTAATATTATAGCGAACAAATTAATTGTTCCTGAAATTATTCAGGGAAAAGTTAATGTTCAAAACATATCGTATGAAATAGAACGTCTTTTGTATGATAATCAGTACAGGGATAACAATATAAAAGAGTTGGGCGAAGTGAAATCTTTACTGTCTGATAAAATATCTTCAAAAGAGGCTGCAAAAGTGGTAAGTAATTATTTAAGGTAATTTAAATTCCCGTATTGCAAAATATACCTTAAGCACCCATATCCTGCATATGATCGCTTATTTATGCAATATTCAGTTATATCCGGTGTTTTTAATTGTCCTAAATTTGTTATATACATTACAAATATATCTTGACCTATTGTATTTGGCTTTTTAGGTCCGTTAATGTCAAAACCAATAAATCCACATGTATTTGGAACTCCTAAATCTGTATATTTACAGTTTTGTAGTGTGGGCAAAGGCGGTAGCCGTACCCACATAACAATATAAATAATTTAATGTATTGGCAGGTGCGTCAAATGACGCACCTAATTTTTATCACCCCACCCTAACCCTCCCCATCAATGGGAGGGAACTTGCAACGACAGTCTTTTAACTTTCCACTTTCAATTTTTAACTTTCCACTAAGCCTAGACTTAGCTCCTTTAAAAAACGACTTATTTAATATTTCTTTAAAATAACGCAATTTTGTGTTAAAAATTGTGTTTATATACATGTATGATTAATCAGGTAGTGTCAAATAGTGTCCAAAATAGGGCATTTAGTGAATTTTCACAGCCGAAAAACGGTTGGTATATTGACACGTCCTCAAAACAACACGAAGAAAAAAGAAAGAGACATTACGGTACAACAATTGCCGTTGCTGCAATGGCTGTCGGATTTGGTATTATGGCTTTGATGAAAGGAGTTTTACCTAAAAAAGCAACAAAGTTTTTGACAAAGTTAAAGGCAAATTTGGAAAATAAAGTAGAAAAAAATAGTACGTTGTCAGGTTTTTACAAAAAATCAATTCAAACAATTGACTCATTCTTGGAAAAATCGCAGAGTATAAATAATATTACGTCTTTAAAAGATATTATATTCCGAAAATTTATGTTTGGAACTCAAGTTACAAAGGATATCCATGTCGGCATAACAAATTTCTTCAAAAATATGAGCAGAAAGACGGTAAACTCCTCTTACGCAAAAACAAATAAAAAATTTGCGGAATTGCATGAATATATGTATTCATTAAACCAAAAATTATCAGGACAAAATGCTTCAAATATTAACTCCATTAATGAAAAATTTTCGAAAATAAACGAATTATACAATAGTGGCTTTGATTCTTCTGCGCGAGTTCAAAGGCTTGCAAAAATAGATGATGCGACAAAAGATTTGTTCGATTATATGTGGAATGCAAGCTATAGCGATATTAAAAATTTCAGATCAAAAGATATGTATCAGACATTTATTGCGGAAGCAAAAATGCGCCCGTTCAAAGAAAGTATTTCAAAAGAAGTATTACAAAAGAAACAAGGTTTATATTCATCAATAGAACAGGTTTTGGCTGAGTATAAGAAAGTATTGTCAGAAGGCGAATATAAAAAACTGGAAGCGAAAGTGAATAATTTGAAAAAATCTTTAGAAAAATCTGTTGAAAATGAAACTACAAATTATATAGATAAAGCAAGGGACTTAAAATTAGGCTCAGCACCAACTGATGTATTGTCTATTTTGGGTTCTGTCGGTGCTGTTGGTTGGTATTTGGGAAAATCAGACAACAAAGATGAAAAAATTTCCGCATCTTTAAAATACGGTATCCCTGCAATCGGAGCAATCGCAACATCATTAATTTGTACTGCAAAACTTATTGCCGGTACAAAATCTTTTGCAATAGGTCTTGTGTCAGGTTGGTTAATGAGTAAAATTGGTTCTCAGGTCGATTATTTGAGAAAACAATATTCCCTTGATGTTTCATTACAAAATAAACAAGTGGTAAAACCTCAACCGGATAAAGTATCGCAAAAATAAATTTTTCTGTTAAAATCTGAAAAAAGGATTATTTATGACAGAAAAATCTATTAAGTATAAATTAGAGCAGAGAGAAATTGAAAATTTATCAGAATTTGCGACAAAAAGCAGATTTACAAAAGGCCGCAAAAAGCCTGTTGAACCTTGTCTTATGCGTACGGAATTCCAACGAGACAGGGATAGGATACTTCATTCAAAAGCTTTCAGAAGATTAAAACACAAGACACAGGTCTTTTTATCTCCTTTTGATGACCATTTCAGAACTCGTTTGACTCATACTCTTGAAGTTTCTCAAATTGGCAGAAGTATTGCAAGAGCGCTCGATTTAAATGAAGATTTGGTAGAAGCAATTTCTTTGGGGCATGATTTGGGACATACGCCATTCGGCCATTGTGGTGAGGGCGTTTTAAATGAACTCGTAAAAGGCGGTTTTCATCATAATATTCAAAGTGTGCGTGTTGTTGAGGTTTTAGAGGATTTAAATCTTTGTCAGGAAACTATTGACGGCATATTGACTCACACTTGGGGATATAAACCAAAAACACCGGAAGCTCAGGTAGTTCAGCTCGCAGATAAAATCGCTTATATTAATCACGATATTGAAGATTCTATTAGGGCGGGAATTATTGCAGAAAGCGACTTGCCAAAAGACTGTATTAAATATTTTTCATCAGTGCAGAGTAAGCGCCTTGATAAAATGATTAATGAAATAATAAATAATTCTGTTGGCAAACCAATTGTATCTATGAGTGAAGAAGGCTGGTATTATACGACAAAACTTAGAGAGTGGATGTTTAAAAATGTTTATATAGATTCACCGGCTAAGCTTGAAGAAAAAAAAGCGAGAAATGTTATAAAAGAATTATTCTTTCTTTATTCAGATATGCTAAAACCGGTTTGTGAGGAATCAAAAATTGAAAGAGTTGTGACGGATTATATATCAGGAATGACAGACAGGTATGCTGTTGAAAGATATCAGGAAAACTTTATACCAAAAGGAATTCAAAATGGCGCTAATGAGGATTATTTATTCAAACTTGCAAAAATAATTGATTAAATTTATAATTAGTATATGAGAAACAGAGCCAATTTATTAGGTTATAGTATTGATACTTTCAGTTTTGATGAAGCAATAGATTATGCAAAAAATATTTCAGGACAAGTAGTTACGGTAAATCCTGAAATGTTGTCTAATCCGGATTTACAAAGTGTTGTAAATTCGGCAGAGCTTGTTATACCTGATGGGATTGGTGTAGAAATAGGTTTGAAAATTACGGGTAAAAATGTAAGAAGAATTCCCGGTATACAGTTTTCTTACAGAATGCTTCAGGAATGTGCAAAGAATAACAAAACAGTTGCTCTTGTTGGAGCAAAACCTGAAGTTATTGAAAAAGCTGTTCAAAATTTGAAATCAGAAATAGAAAATTTGAATATAGTTTACTATCAAGACGGTTATTTTCAAGATGAAGATAAAGTTATATCAGAACTACAAGCGCATAATCCCAGATTAATTTTGTGCGCTCTGGGTTCTCCAAAGCAAGAATTTTTTATCCGAAAGGCAAAGGCAATGATGCCTGATAGCTTATTTATAGGTGTAGGCGGAAGTTTTGATGTATGGGCGGGCTTTGTTGAAAGAGCGCCTGAAATATGGCAAAAATGCGGTTTGGAATGGCTATATAGAACTATAAAAGAACCGGAAAGATTTAAAAGAATATTTCCGACACTGCCATTATTTGTATTACGAGTTTTAAAAGAAAAAATTATACCAAAAGGAGTTTAAATGTTAACAGAAACAGAAGTAAAAGAAATTCAAGATTTATGTAAAGAAAGCAGACAAAATATTGTAAAAATGGTTTATAATGCACAATCCGGTCATATTGGCGGAGCACTTTCCGCAACCGAGTTGATGACGGTTCTGTTTCATAAATGTATGAAAACTTGCCCAAAATGGACAAAGGATAAAGATTTTGAAACAAGGGACAGATTTGTTCTTTCAAAAGGACATGCATCGTCTATTTTATATTCCGTTTTAGCTCAATTAGGTTATTTCCCTAAAGAAGAATTGATGACATTCAGAAAACTCGGCTCAAAATTGCAGGGGCATCCTGTACCTTTTTGCGCAGGTGTAGATGCGGCAACCGGTTCTTTAGGTCAGGGACTTTCGATTGCTTGCGGTATGGCATTAGGTTTAAGACTTGATAAAAATCCTGCTAAGGTTTATTGTCTAATGGGTGATGGAGAATTGCAAGAAGGCAGTGTCTGGGAAGCTTTTATGCATTGTTCTCATGAAAAGCTTGATAATATAATTGCAATAATTGACAGAAACAGATTACAAATTGATGGTAATACAGAAAATGTAAAATCTTTGGATAATTTATCGGAAAAGATAAAAGCATTTAATTGGAATGTTTTAGAAATTGATGGTCATGATATTCAAGCAATATATGAAGCTGTTGAAAATGCAAAATCTTCAGACAGACCTGTTGCAATTATTGCAAATACAATAAAAGGTAAAGGAGTATCGTTTATGGAAAACAATGCCGGATGGCACGGAAAAGCTCCTAACAAAGAAGATTATGAAAAAGCAATGGGTGAGTTGGCATGATTATAGATAAACTTGAAAATATTGTAAAATACGGTTCAATTATACCTGAGAGTGTAATCGAATTTTTAATTCATTTATCACCTGAAGCGGTTGCCGGACATAATAAAATAAAGGATGGAATGTATGCTAATATAGATATTTATCCCCCAAAGCCTTATGAAAATTGTAAGTTTGAGGCTCATAAAAAGTACATTGATATTCAGATGATTTTGTCAGGTGAAGAAGATTTGGAATATACCTCGGCTGCAGGATTAGAAGTAATTGAAAAATATAATGACGAAAAGGATATTATGTTCTTAAAATCTCCTAAGTTTAAAACTGATAAAGTTCACTTAACTCCATATAAATTTGCACTTATTTTTCCGCATGAAGCGCATAAGCCGCAGATAAAAACGACAACAGGTTTGGTCAAAAAAGTTGTTGTAAAAATACCTGTTTAGTAGAAAACGACTTCTCTCACAAGTTCAAGGATTTTATTTATAAAGATTCTGTATGCTTCTCTGTCAGCTTCGCCTGATAGTATTATGTCCGCATTTGCAACGGTCGGGCGAATATGAGTTTTTGCTTTTGAAGATGCGTTTTCATAAACTTCATCCGCAGAATCACCTAAGCCTCGTTCTTCTGCCCGTTTATAAAATCTGTCTTTTTGTACATCATGCGAAACGTCAACATATATTTTAAAATCGAATGCATCAACGATTTTTGGTGTTAGGGTAAACAGACCTTCTGAAATTATTATATTTGAAGGCTCTGCAAGTTTTATATTATCTCGTCTTATTGCAGTTCCTGACATATCATATTCGGGTAACAGTACGGGATTACCGTTTAATAATAATTTTATATGTTTTTTCATTAATTCAAGCTCAAGAGCTTCCGGAACATCTAAGTCATAGTGTTTTGCAAATTCTGCAAAACTGCCGGCTTGTTTAACCATTTCCGATCTGTCATAATAATAATCATCAGTATTAATTCTTGTTATTGCGTTATTTATATCATATTCTTCCGCAAAGGATTCTATTGTGCTGATTATATCATATGCAATTGTAGATTTTCCGCTGGCGGTTTCTCCTGCTATACCGATAGAGCAAGACCTGTCAATTTTTTTTGATAAAAATAAAGCCATTTTATGTATAGTACTTGGTTCTACTTTAATAAAAATTGAATTTGAACTTTCCATCTCATCCATAAAAATTTTATGAAGCATTTTTTCAATATACAAATGGCGATTATTATTAGATGTAATCATTTTTTTCCGAGTTTTAATATCGAGAGAGTTTTTGTCAATAATATTTTGCAATTTTGTGTTCCTTTTTTATATAAAAAAACAAACAAAAATTTATTTGCTATATTTCTTCCCATGTTATATCAAAAATAAACTAAAAAATATAAAGTATGTATAAATGTAAATATTACCTGATTGGGTATATTTTGTCAAAATATATTGTATTCAAATCTTTAGGTTAATAAAATACAAATGTTATGATTTTGAAAGAAAAAAGAAATGTCCTCCTGGATTCAATAATGGAAAATTGTCAGGATATAATTACCGTAAAAGATTTGGATTTTAAATATGTTGTATGTAATCGAGCATTTTTAAAGTTACTGCAATTCCCTCATGAGATAAATGCAATAGGTAAAAATATAAAAGAGATTTTACCAAAAGAAACTTATGATACTATAGTAAAAAATATTAATGAAGTGCTGGAAACCCGAGAACCAAAAGTATACACATTTAATATAATATCTAATTTAAAAATTCAGGTTTTGAGTCAGTTATCTACTCCCATAGTAGAAGATGGTGAGATTACGGGTATACTTTCTGTAGCAAGAAATATTACAAAAGAGGAAAATTTAAAATTAAAGCTTGTTGATAAAATTTGTGAACTTAATTCTTTAATCGAGCGTAAAAAACAGTTGGAAGCGCAAAAAGAACTATTTATGACAACTCTTACGCATGATTTAAAAAATCCTGTTCAGGCGCAACTTATGAGTTTAAAGATGCTGAAAAATGAGCAATTTGGTGTCGTGTCAGAAGAACAAAAAGAGTTGCTGGATATATTGCTTGAATCTTCTGAGTATATGCAAAACATGCTTTATTCTATTTTAAAAACTTATAAGTTTGATAACGGAATTATATTTTTGGAAAAAGAATACATTAATCCGAAGTCTTTAATTAAAAAATGCATTGATGAAGTAAAAATATCTGCAATGGCGAAAAATATTAATATTGTTTTTAATTCCGAATTAAAAGACAAAAAGTTTTACGCAGATTCAAAACAATTAAGGCGTGTTATAGGTAATATTATAAATAATGCTTTAAATTATTCTCACAAAAATTCAAATATTGATATTAAATTGACATATGAAAATGACAAGTTCATATTTAAATTTACAAACAAAGGTATTCCGATTTCTGAAGAAAAGAAACAAAGAATTTTTGAAAAATATTATACCGGTGATAACTTGTCGGGTATAGGTCTGGGGCTTTATTTTTCTAAAAAAGTAATTGAAGCTCATAATGGAATAATTTATCTCGATACAAATGGTGAATATACAAGTTTTATTTTTGAAATTCCACAATTTAATCAAGAAAAAGAGTCCTTGATAAATTGGCAATAAAAATCCTTTAGTGTATTATATTCTTATGAAGATTATTTATTGTATGTTATTTTTATTATTATTTTCGCAAATTACGTATGCAGGAGTTGTTTCGCAAGAAGATGTCGACAACAAAGACTGTATATATTTGGAAAACGTCAAATCTGAATATCAGGTGCAAACAAATCAAAATTTTTCTTTGAAACAGGATATGGCTGATATGGACAGAATAAAAAAAGAGGCAAAAAATTCTGATTTTTATGTCAAAAATAATGGCTCTTATGACATAAATGATCAGTATAAAGCTAAGTCTACTTCTTATAAATCAGAAAAAAATTTCAAAAAAGTAACTGTTGGTGTTCAATCAAATTCTTCATTTACATCTGATCAATTAAAACAGAAAAATACTATCTATTCAACATATGACCTGAATAAAAAAATGTCGGTAAAGGGTTCTTATACGACAAATTCTGTCAATGGTACCGGAAATCAGCTTCAAGGAACAATGGCTATAACTCCTCAATATAAAATAAATGATAAATTTTCGATAAATAATACTTATTCAACAAATCTTTCGGATAACAGTAATAAAGAAGAAGTTTCATTGAAATATAATCCGTTCAAGGATAATAGGATGGATTTTGATGTTGGAGCGGGACAAGTTCAGTATAGTAACGGTTCTCCGTCAAGTTCTCAGGTTAATGTGGAAGCAAATTTTAGATTTTAAAACAATCTTAAATAAGTTGATTAGTTTTTGTTCTTTACGGTAGTTAAGTCCTTAATGACTTCTCCAGCAATTATTAATCCTGCAACGGACGGAACAAATGCTGTGCTGCCCGGAATTTGGTGCTTTTTTATATTAGTTTCTTCTTTGTTGCTTTCTGTTGTTATTGGTTTTTGGGGTGGTTCTTTTGAATATACAACTTTTACTTTTGTAATTTTTCTTTTCTTTAATTCCTGTCGGATTACTCTTGCAAGCGGGCAGACAGAAGTTTTTGAAATGTCAGAAATTTCAAATTTCGTCGGGTCAAGCTTGTTTCCTGCACCCATAGATGAAATAACAGGAACATTGGCTTTTTTAGCTTCTTCTATTATAGAAAGTTTGCCAACAACAGTATCTATTGCATCAACGACATAATCATATTGCTTAAAATCAAATTCGGATTTGGTTTCCGGTGTATAAAAAGTTTTATATTTTTTTATTTTTATATCGGGATTAATATCAAGAAGTCTGGCTTCTGCAACATCTACTTTTAATTTCCCTATTGAAGAATGCGTCGCAATTATTTGCCTATTCAGATTCGTCAAGCAAACAGTATCGTTATCTATTAAGTCTATTGCTCCAATACCGCTTCTCGCAAGTGCTTCTGCTGTATAGCCTCCTACTCCGCCTATTCCAAATATTGCAACATGGGAACTTTGAAGCTTTTTCATAGCTTCTTTACCGAATAATAATTCTGTTCTCGAAAATTGATTAGGCATACAAAAATATTAGCACAAAATTATCTGACTTTATTTTCTTCACCCTTAATAAGTCTTTGGATATTTGTTCTGTGCAGCCAAATAATATAAATTGCGCCCAGAGCACAGTACGCAATGTATGCCAAAGGAGCTTTAAATGCCCACATTAAGAATGGTGAAATGGCAAGCGCAATTATTGAACCTACGGATACATACCTTGTAAAGAAAGTTATAGTTGCCCAAATGGCAGCTATTATTAATCCGACTTGCCAATTAAGTGCCAAAATTGTTCCGACTCCTGATGCAACAGATTTACCGCCGGTGAATTTTAAAAATATTGATTTACTGTGGCCTAAAATAACGGCAATTGCAGCTAACACAGGTAACAATCCTATCCCTGTGAATGTCTTAGCAAAACATGCTGCTAATATTACAGGTAATGCCCCTTTAAATGCATCTAAAAGTAATGTTATAAAAAACCACTTTTTACCCATTACTCTTTTTACGTTTGTTGCTCCTGTAGAGCCTGAACCGATAGTTCTTATATCCTGACCTGTAAATGATTTTACTATTATATATCCTGTTGGAATAGAGCCGATTATGTATGCACTAATTATAACAGCTAAAATTTCAAAAATTTTTTCCATACTTTCTCCTCAAATAAAATTTAAAAGTTCTAAACAATTATAGCAAGGATATTGTAATAATTCAATCATATAATATAATATGTGTAGAATGAAAAAGATTTTCTCTCTCATATTATCAATACAGTTTTTATGTTTACCGGTTTTGGCAGATTACGATTTTAGTGATGCTGCGCAGGCGGAATTTGACCGTCAGCAGCAAATTAATATGCAGGGATATGATTTTTCAAAGACAAAAACCAGATCGGAAATTAATAAATCAAAAAATAGTAAAAATAAAGTTCAGCAAAAAATTCACTATGAGCCATCTCCTGCTCCGCCGACGGATAGTTTGTTGATAGACACTCAGCCTCAGCAAACTCAACAGTTTTATCCTATTCAGGATGACTTGTTGCAGCAAATCAACAGGCAGGAGCAGCAAATTGTAAACCCGCATAACTCACAACAACAAAAGTTATACGGACATATAGTCAAAGTTCCAGCAGGTACAAAATTTGATGTAACTTTTGACTCCGGAGTAAGCTCGGGCAGTATGGAAAAAAATGACAGGTTGACTGTCCGATTAACAAATGATTTGAAATACAATGGTCAGCTTGTTGCTCCTGCGGGCAGTCTTGTTTATGGTACTGCTACAGAAGCTAGAAATGCCGGTTATGCCTATGGTGGCGGTGCTATAGAACTTAATTTTAATGAAATATTAATGCCTGACGGTAATATGCTTTCAATTTCCACCAAAAAAATAATTATGCAGGCTGACAGTAAAAGAGCTGCAAAAATGACTAGGGATGTCGTTTTGGGAGCTTTGGGCAGTATGCTTTTGGGTGCTGCGTTTACTGCAATGGGCGGAGGTAATGATTGGGGCAGAAATATGCTTATTTACGGTGGTATTGGTGCATTGGGAGGAGGCGTGCATGGCGCAATGCAAAGAGGGGAAGAAATTACAATTCCCGATGGTACAACAATTACCGTTACTTTGACTGAATCTTTGAATACAGCTCCATATTATATGCAATAATAAGTTTGTAAAATTTTAAATTAAAAGTTTGCAGACAACCTGCTCTTATGCTATATTTTTATTGTAGTAAGGTGGTAAAAATGAAATTAAATAAAAAACTGGTAACTGTCGGATTAATTATACTTATTCTATCTGTTGCATTAAAATTTATTTGGACAGGTTTGAGTAAGATAAAAGTTGATGATTTTCATCCGGCTGCCGTTATATTTTTGATTGATTCTTCAGCATCAAATCAAAAAGCTTTGACTATGCAGAAAAAAACATTGAAACAGGTTTGTAATTTGTTAGATCCGGAGGATCAGGTTAAAATATTGAGAGTTTCACAAGATGCTTACTTGATATATGAAGGCTCTCCGATGAATGGCAGTGCAATCCAAAAATCTTTAGATACCTATACAAAATTTGATGAAAATGATTATGGTACAGCGTATGGTGAAGGTATAAAAAAAGCTTTCACTCACGCATTGACTATGAAAAAAGATGGATATGTTCCATCAATTGTTGTAATTGGCGATTTGGAAAATGAGGGTGCTGCAGAAAAGCAGGTCAACTGGGACACATTACCTAAAAATGTGGAAGAAGTTCAAAAATATGCTCCGGAAATTTCTATGATGTTTTTGTACGCTCATCCGTCAAAATTGGATTTGGTAAAAGAGAAACTCGGTCCGGTTTTAGGCGAACAAAAGCTTATAATTGCTCCTGAGCAGAATGTTGATAAGCAAATAAGAAAATTTTTAAATGCGCTTGGAAGATAATGAGGTGTTTGAATGGCAATAATAATAGCATCAAAAAACGGTGAAAAAGTATTTAGTAAAGATGTTGTAAATATCGGTACAAATCCAAATTGCGATGTAGTATTGAATTTGGACTATGATATTCTTTTGACATTGCAATTGGTTAACGGAAAATGTACGATAACAAATAATTTTCAGAGTGAAAAAGTTCTTTTTAAAGGACAGCCTATAAAAAGAGTCGAAGTTTCAAATGTCTGCAAATTGATGTTTGCCAATTCTGATGAATTTCTTGCAGTAAAATTGATTGCGGAAAATACTGAGCCTGCCGTAAAAACAGTAACTTCTATAGGAAAAGAAGATTTAACCGAAGATGATATTAAAGGTTTGTACGGTAAAGATGTCAATGCAGTTACAAAGGTAAAACTTGAAAAACAAAAAGAAGATTTGGAAAGTGCAAGAGTTGCGATAACAAAACAAGTTGCATTTCATATCAATGATTTAAAAAACAAACTTTCTACAAATTCCAAAACAAGCTTGTTCTTGCACATAGCTATGTTTTTTAGTGCAATGGTTTGTGCATTTGGTGTTTCAAACTATTTGATGGGATTAAATATAAAAGAGTCGGCAAGTTTTCTTCATTTGCCTACAAACATAAAAGTCTGGGTTATTTATACAACAATGATTTACGGAATTTGTCTTTTGTTAAAACAAGGTATATTTCTTTATTTGCAAAGTAATGTGCAAAAAGATATGTCAAAATCGGCAAAATTAGGTCAAAGTTTTATGCTGATATTTTCCTTGATATTTGTACTTGGAATATATGTTGTAAATCTTGTTTATTATATGAATTTGAATGATTTTATGACATTTGCAATATTTATTTCCTTCTTTTTCTCAGGTATTATGGCGGTTCTGGCTATCAGTTGCGGTTACTTTAAATGCAACGGTACAGAATGGGCTATGACTCTTGATAAATATGAATACAGAGAGGATTTTGAAAGTGTTATAAAATCTTACAGACAATGGATTGAAAGATATATTAACAGTTTGAGTAATTCGAAAATCCAGTATATAAAAGATAAAATGTTCAATTTGCAGTTAAAATCAGTAGGTGAAACTATTGTGGGTATTTTAACTGCGCCTTTCTTGGCTTATGGTGTTTCAAATACATTGGCAAACTGTTTCCCTGAGGCAGCAGGATGGGTTAGAATTTCAGGATTGAGAATCAGCCCTGTATTTTTGACTCTTGCTACATTTTTAATTATCTTTGCATTTTTCTCATTTGTAGGTGCTTTTACATGTACTAAGAAAATTCAGGGTTCGCAGGTAATTAAACAGGACGGTTTTAGTGATTATCAGCATCATGGTGTCACTATATACGGTTTGGAAGGGGTAAGACGCTTGGAATCTGACAGACGCAGAGCTCTTGCAATAGGGTGTGCAATTATATTTATAGAATTTGCAATGAACGTTTCTTTCTTTATGACGGAAATTGGCGGCGATATGCAAGGTATGTTTTTGAGTTTGGTTGCCGCATTAGTTCCTACTGCGTTATTGATTGCTGAAACCTTAATATTGAGCCAGACAAAATTTGAAATATATGCTTGTGATGAGTTGTTGTCTAAAGTAGATAAAGATTAGCAGCTGTTATTCTGAGACGGTTGTTTTATGAGATTCTTAACTCTCAGAATGGTTTATACAAAGCTGAAGAATTTCATAGAATGTGTAGCAGGGACTGTATGGATTTTTTAAAAGTAGTTATAATAATTGCATTTGTTGTGTTAACTGTGTTAACCATAAAAATTCATCCTGAGATGCATCAACCGATGTTGCTTGAGGATGCGGATTTTGTTTTGACAAGAGTCAGTGACACAATTACTGCCGATAATATTCCTGTTACAAATGTTTCTAATACTGAAAATAAAAAAGTTGTGGAAATTTCCGTCCCGGAACAAAAAGAATCTGCTCAAAAAGCTATTGAAATTTATAACAGACAACAGGAGCAACCGGTTGTAAAATATGTTCAAACTCAAGATGTTAAACCGGTTACTGCAAAAAAAGAAATTAAAGTAAGAGAAATCCCAAATAATACATCTCAAATTGAGCTGTTACAAAGAGTTATGAAAAATGCGGAAAATTCTTCGGTTGTAAAGCATCCTGAAGAAACAAAGACTACAAAATATGTAAATACTGATACTCAAAAAACAATGACTAAAACAAAAACTGTTGATATTCCAAAAACTCCTGCTAATACGCAGCAAAAAACTGTTCAAATTCCACCGACACAACCAAAGAGTTCTTCAAATCCATATATGACTGAAGAAGAAGAAATTATTGCCTGGAATGTTTGGAGGAGTAATATTCAAAATCAGATTATGAAAGATTCGAATATTGATTTTGCACCATACGGAACGGTATTCACATTTACCTTTATTGTTGATAAGTTTGGAAATGTTTCGAATATTAAAGTTGAATGTTCTCATCCGAGTTTTATGGATGTTGCAAGAAATAACGTAAAACCGGCAATTTCAAATCTTCAGAAAAAACCTATACTAAATTTCCCGAGAGGAACAAAAAGAACTTCAACTGTTGTTCAAGGTATGTTTTTGATAGGTACGCAAACCAGATATTCAACACCTGATAATTATTCGGATTACGAGAGGGTTGTACGCTAAGAAAGGATAAACAATGGATATAAAGAAAATAGTTACGATATCAATTATATTTATTGCGCTTTTGGCAATTGCAACTGTTGTTATTATTAAGTTAAAACCTCAGATGCACAAAACTATTTTGCTTGAACAAATAATTTATAAAAGGGCGAAATAATTATGTCTGTTCTGATTGTATTTATTGTTATTGCGGTTATTGTTGAATTTCCGTTTTTCTTTAAATTTCTAAAAGCAAAGGAAAATTATGATATAACAAGGCAAGTTGCTATTTTAGTTATTATGTTTATAAATGCTCTTATTATTTTTGGTTTGTATAAATTAATTTTAATGATAAAATAATTCTGTTATGTATATATGCAAAGATTGTGGCGCTAAATATGCCCAAAAAGTTGAATATTGTGATTGCGGAAATAATACTTTTGATTTCGTTGAAGAAAAAATATTGACTGAAAAAAAGCCTGTAAAATCCCCAAAACAACCTTTAACATATGAACAGAAAAGTGAATTGGTGTCCAGATTATTTTTGGCTTTTTGTATTATTTTGTCTGCTATTGTTTGGGCTGTTCCGGTAAAAACAGAAGCTCCTGTTGAGGAAAAACAATTGGCGGCAGACAATTTGAATAATAGTGGAAAAATTCCTTCAATAGACAAATTTTGGGATGATACTCCCGTTTATATTGAAAAAAAACAAATTGAGCCAGAAGCAAAAGTAATAAATGAAGTTCCAATTCCGCTAAATGTAATTCCTGATTATGCTAAACCAAAATTTATTGAGCAGAAAAAAATAACTCCTCAACAAATTCAGCAAAAAACATCTCAAACTAAAAAAACATCTTCTGCTCCAAAACAGGTGAATACTGCAAACATTCAAGCAGCAGCATCAAAAACTCAAAATCAAAATATTAAAAATCAAACTACAAAACAAAATACATCAAAACAAGCCGAAACAAAGCCTGCTACAAAACAAAATAATCCTCCATCGCCAAAATTATATGAACCAACAACTCAAAAAACTGATAAAACAGGACAAAAAACAGAACCGCAAAAACCTGCATATAATCCAAACAGTCCTGAAATGCTTCAATACAAAGGAAGTCTCAGAGCTGCTTTGTTTTCGAAATTTGCAGTTGGGAGTATTCAAGGATCCGGAAATTGTTCTGTAAAATTTTCGGTCGATTCAACAGGGAAACTTATAAACAGGGCGTTTGTAAAACAATCTGATAATAAAAGCTTAAATGATGCAGTTTATTATATGTTAATGAGTGTTCCAAGATTTTCACCGCCACCGTCCGGATACAATGGTGAAGTTATTCAAATGAATATCAAAATAAACAATGGTTCATATGAAATTTCTATATATTAATAATAACAATTAATGTAAAATTAAAAAGAAAGGTAGGTTTAATTATGTTAAAATTGTTTTTTATTTTATTTGTTATAATTGGAGCTTATTTTGTCTATAATAATGTTGATTTTAGTAAATTTAAAGATGATACAACAAGTACTATAAGACAAGAAAAAACAATGAAAAAATTCTTTGATGCTGACAGGCAAAACAAAGAGGAAACTCAAAGAGTTATTCAAGATTACTAAATAAAAAGACCGGTTTTTGCCGGTCTTTTTTTGTTTATCCCTAATTTCCTATCCTGATTCCTAATTTCTTTCCTAAACTTAATCCTATTGATTTTCCAACTATGCTATAAAATTAGTTCCGAACCTGCTTGCACCATGGAAGAAAGATTGCCTCATCATTTCCACAAGTGTTTTCTTTATAACATGTCTATTATTTAGATTTACTGAATTTATAGCTTCTGCTGATTGTTTATACGCATCAGAAACATTGGTAAACAATAAAGTTGTTGCCATATATAAACCTCTCTTTTCTTATTTTCTCTTTAGTGATTCTCTTTTTATCCTTACATTTATATAAAAAATTTTTATAAAAATTTATTGACTTTTTATATTCAAAATATATAAATTTTGTTACACAAGTTTACAATTACTAAAGATTTTCTCAAAAAATCCGTCTTTTTAGATATATATGAAAGGAGAGAACATGGCAGATTTCAATGTTACAGGAGCAGGAAATCCAAGAATAGATATAAACAGATGGAAAAAGCTGACTCCCCAAGAAATAATAAAAGAGCAAAGCAAGGGGGAAGAAATTCCTCCTGAGATTGTCACGTGGGCACAGCAAATGGCAGCATTTGCAAAAATTCCTGATGACGTAACCTATGAGCAGGTCGATGGTGATGTTGGAATAGATGCTTTGGACAAGCTAGGTATTGAAGATGAAGATGCCGCAAAATTAGATGTTGGTAATGCAGAGCAGCCGACCGAAACAGAAGATCCTGATGCTGTAGAAGATCCAAACAAGGCTGAAAATCCTCAAGAAACAGATGGGGATGAATTTGCTGCAGATATGCCAGAGTCAGAAACTGCAGAAGCTGCCGAAAACGATGCAGAAGCCGGCTTCTCATTAGCTGATCCATCTCTAACAGCTGACAATGATGAAATTAGAAAGCGTAAAGAAAGAAAGGGTATTTTGTAGTAAAAATTATCTTAAAGACTTTATTGCATCAGTGATATTATCTGATTTGTATATATAATTACCGGCAACTAAAGAATTTGCACCGTAAGATGTGCAAATTCTTGCTGTTTCAGAATTTATTCCGCCATCGACTTGGATAATTAAATTTTTATTGGTATGGGATTCTTCGGTTTCTGTCATCTTGAGCGAAGCGAAAGATCTCATATTATTTTCCGCCTCAGAATGACAATTTATATATTTCCTAATTATTTTAACTTTTTCAGCGCAATCTACCATAAACTTCTGTCCGCCAAAACCGGGTTCTACAGTCATTACAAGAATTAAATCCAAATCATTAATATAAGGAAAAACGACATTAGCAGAAGTTTTGGGTTTTATAGACATTCCGGCCTTTATTCCATAGGATTTTATTTGAGAGATAATTTTGTTTATTAAATTTTGTTCAGTTTCAGTTTGACTGCGTGCGTAGCACTCGTAATGAAAAGTTATAATATCTGCTCCGGCTTGCGCAAACGGTTCAATATATTTTTCCGGATTTTCTATCATCAAATGTACATCAAGCGGCAATTTTGTGATTTTTTTTATTGAAGCCACAACAGGAACTCCGATAGTGATATTCGGAACAAAATGTCCGTCCATAACATCAATATGAAGCCAATCTGCGCCCGCAGCTTCAACTTTTTTTATATCTCTTTCAAGATTTGCAAAATCTGCTGATAAAATTGATGGTGAAATTATTGTCATTATATTACTCCAAAAATTTTGCATGCTTCGTACGCAGCCTGTTGTTCGGCATCTTTCTTTGTTTTACCTGTTCCTGTTGCTATAATTTTATTTTGAAAAGAAACAGAAACGGTAAATGTTTTTTTATGGGCAGGACCTGTAGAATTTACAACTTCATAAACAGGTGTATGCTTATCTACAGATTGTGTATATTCTTGTAAAATAGCTTTAGCATTATATTTCCCAAAATTTGAATTAACTTCTTCAATATACGGCATAAGCATACTTTTTAAAACAGGCATTAATTTTTCTTGTTTTCCATCAAGATAAAAAGCGCCTAAAACTGCTTCAAAGGCACAAGCACAAACAGATTCTATATGTGCATATCCCTGTTTTGCCTCGTGTGGCGAAAGTATAATTAATTCACACAGACCTATGTTGTGTGCTATTTTTGATAAAGTGTTGTCGGATACTACAATAGATCTAATTTTTGAAAGCTCACCTTCTGTATAATCAGGATATTTTTCATATAGGATGTTTGATGTTAAAAGTTTTAAAACGGCATCCCCAAGAAATTCCAACCTCTCGTAATTTTCATTGTAGGGCAGGGAATTTTCTTTTGTATATGACGGATGTGTAAGCGCAATCTTAAAGAGATTAGAATTATTAACGGGTATCCCGTAAATATCTTCTATCGCCTTCATTTAAAATAACCCTTTCACAAAGTTCATAATATCGTTGGAAAATACAAAATATTTACAAAAATAATACATAACAGGAATTGTAAATATAAAGCTGTCGCATCTGTCTAAGAAACCGCCGTGTCCAGGTAAAGAATGACCTGAATCTTTTACACCGGCATCTCTTTTAATAAGGGATTCACACAAATCACCGATTTGCGCAAATACGGTACAAGCCAAACCTGCAAAGAAAGAGGTATGCCATTGTACTCCTTGAATAAAATAGCCAATAACCATAGCACCCAAAATAGCACAAACAATTCCGCCGATAGAACCCTCAATCGTTTTGTTTGGACTAATAACTGGCGCTAATTTGTGTTTCCCGAATTTTGAACCGGCATAATAACAACCGACGTCGGTTAATAGTATTGCGGTAAACATCATTACAACAAATCCCAGACCATCATTAAACTGAGGGCTTGAAAGATCTCTCAAAAGCAACAAATGCAGCGGAAAATATCCGCAATATACAAAACCGAGAATGGTTGTTGCAACATTAGCGATATATGGTTGTCTCCCTCTGAACAAAACCCACATAAATGCGGCAAATGAACAAACAATTAGTGCAAGTGCGATATATTCAACACTATGCAAAAACATAATCAATGCAATAAATAAACCTGAGGCTATAATGATTTTAAGACTTGGATAAAATCCTTTATGCTCAAGAATTTTTACGTATTCTTTTGAGCCGACATATATTATGAATATAAGTAATGCGAGCAAATAGTAACCGCCAAGCATAATACAACCCATTGTTATTGTGCCCATGATAAAGCCTGTCAGCATTCTCGTTGCGTTCTTATTTAAACCCTTTATTTCATCCATTATACTGTCATAACCTCTTTTTCTTTGTCTGCTACGGATTTGTCAATAATGCCAGTGTATTTGTCAGTTAATTTTTGAATTTTATCTTGGTTATCTTTTACTGTATCTTCAGGAAGATTTTCTTCTTTTTCTATTTTTTTCAAATCATCAGTCATATCACGTCTGATGTTTCTTATAGCGACTTTAGATTCTTCGCCCAATTTTTTAACTTCTTTTGCAGTTTCACGTCTGCGTTCTTCCGTTAACGGAGGAAAAGCAAGTCTTATGCAGATACCATCACTGTTTGGAGTAATTCCGATTTCTGCTTTGATTATAGCTTTTTCAATTTCTTTCAAGATAGTTTTGTCATAAGGAGTTATAACAAGAGTTGTGCCATCTTGAACTGTTACTTGTGACATTTGTCTTAATGGAGTCGGAGCTCCGTAATATTCAACAATAACTTTGTCTAAAATCATAGGATTTGCACGTCCTGAACGGATTGAACCAAATTCTTTATGAAGTTGGTTAATTGCTTTTTCCATTTTTTCTTCGCCGAATAAAAATAATTCGTCTAATGCTTCACTCATGTTTTACTCCTTTATATATCTAATTTATGTATGTTCCGATTTCTTTTCCGTTAAGAATATCTACAATACCGTTTTGTGACTCAAAGTCAAAAACAATTATAGGTATGTTATTTTGTTTGCACAATGTGCAGGCTGATGTATCCATAACCTTAAGACCGTTAATTATGATATCATCATATTTAATTTTATCTAATTTTTTTGCGTTTGGATTTGTCTTAGGATCATCTGTATAAACGCCATCAACCCCGTTTTTAGCCATAAGCATTGCTTGGGCATTAATTTCGGATGCTCTCAATGCTGCGGCTGTGTCTGTTGTAAAGAATGGGTTGCCTGTGCCTGCCGCAAAAATAACAACTCTGCCTTTTTCAAGGTGTCTTATTGCTCTGTGTCTGATATAAGGTTCTGCAATTTGATTCATAGTAATTGCACTTTGAACACGGCATGGGATTTGCATTTGGTTAAGTGCACTTTGCAAAGCAACTGCATTCATAACAGTAGCCAGCATGCCTACATAATCACCTGACACCTGATCCATACCGAGTTTTGCGCTGTTTTTCATTCCTCTAAAGATGTTTCCGCCACCGACAACAACTGCAATTTCAGCACCTAAATCTCTTGCTTTTTTTATTTCCTGAGCAATCATTTGAACAGGTTTTTGATCAATCCCAAATTGCTGATCGCCTAATAATGCCTCTCCGCTTATTTTTAATAAAATTCTCTTATATTTCATATAGGATACCTTTTTCTTAATACTAGCTCAAAACAATTGAGTTGTAAAGGTATTTTATAATAATTACAATATCCCAGAGAAAAAAGTCTTGACAATAGTTAGATGTCTAACTATAATGATTTTATGAGAAACTTGTTGGCTAATATTTCTAAAATCTATGAAAAAGGAAATCGTTTTATTATTAATGAATTAAAAACTAACGGCGCTGACGGACTTGTTCCGAGTCATGGTGATATCTTGCTATGTCTCTATAAATTCGGAAAGATTTCAATGAAAGAAATTTCAGAGAAAATTCATCGAACAAAGCCAACGGTTACTATACTTGTGAATAAGCTTGAAAAATTAGGCTATCTAAAGCGTGAAATGTCGGAAAATGACGGGCGGTACACATATATTACATTGAGTAAAAAAGGTGAAGATTTTAGACCGATTTTTGAAAAAATATCAAAAAAGTTGAATGATTATATGTGTAAAAATTTAGCTAAAAAAGAAGCTGACAAATTAGAAGAACTTTTAAAAAAAATGATATAAAAATTTTTTTATAAGTAGTTAGATATCAAACAAAGGAGAAAACATGAAAAATTTTAAAAATGCAGAATTGGGAAATTTAAGTGAAATAGGGATTAATTATGAAAACGGTAAGGCATTTTTGCATGATTTGCTGGAATTATCAAGTTGTGAAATTTCTGTCAGTTCTATGCCGGCAGGTGTAAAGCTTCCGTTTAATCACAAACACAGGCAAAATGAAGAAATTTATATATTTTTAAAAGGAGAGGGCTCTATGGTGCTTGATAATGAAGTTTTGAATATTAAAGAAGGTAGTTGTGTAAAAGTTTTACCTGATGCTGTAAGAACAATGGAAGCAAAGACAGATTTGCAATATATTTGTGTTCAGGCAAAGGCAGGAAGTTTAGAACAATTTGGATTTGGCGATGCAGATTTATGTTAATATCAAAAAGTGCTGTAGTACCCTTTTTATATAAAGGAGGAATTTATGGATTTAATTTATAGAAACAAAGAACTTATGAAGAAGTTTGAAATTATGATAAATACTGCTGATGAAAATTTGGCAGATGAGCTTGTGGCAGGTGATGCTTCGTTTTATACTCCGGCAAGTTCTGAACCTTTGTATGGCGGAAAAGGGTACTTGTCTGTTGTTCATTGGATGAGACAAGGATTTAGTGATGTACAGTGGCATATTCAGGAAATGATTGCAGATGAAGAAAAGGTTGCTGTCAGATGGGAATTAACAGGCACACATGATGGTGAATTTATGGGAATTGCACCAACAAACAAAAAAATCTCCGTATGTGTAATGAATTTTTATTATATAAACAAAGACGGTAAAGTTACAAATGATATTGCTGCTGAGGGTATGATAGGTATTCTCAGAGGAATAGGGGCGATGTAGATTACAAAAGTCAGCTTAGTTCGTTTTGCGCAAGAATGTCTTTTAAGGTTTTTGCTGATTTTTGGAGTTTTGCAGTTTCAGCTTCATTTAACTGAATAGGAACATGTGTTTCAATTCCATCTTTTCCGACAATTGCAGGTAGGCTTAAAGAAACGCCGTCGATTCCATATTCTCCATGTATTATTGCAGAAATAGGCAAAATAGATTTTTCATCACGCACAATTGCCTCACAAATTCTTTTTACCGCCATTGCAACGCCATAGTATGTTGCTTTTTTCTTTGCAATTATTTCATATGCACTGTTTTTTACATCTTCTGCAATTTTTTTCATGCTTTCTTCATGGTTGCAATGGCCTCTCATTTCGCAGAATTTTTTTAGTGGAACTCCTGATATATTTACGCTTGACCAAGCAGCAATCTCAGAATCTCCATGTTCGCCGATTATAAATGCATGAACACTTCTTGAATCAACATTCAGATGATTGCCGAGTTCATATTTTAATCGTGCAGTATCAAGTACTGTTCCAGAGCCTATTACTTTATTTTCAGGCATTCCTGATAATTTGAGAGCAACTGTTGTAAGAATATCAACAGGGTTTGCAACAATAAGCATGACTCCGTTAAAATTACGTTTTTTTATTTCAGGAATAATAGATTTGAAAATGGAAATATTTTTCTTTACAAGATTAAGTCTTGTTTCGCCGGGTTTTTGATTTGCTCCGGCAGTTATAATTACCAGTGATGCATTTTTTATGTCATTATAATCCCCAGCATATATTTTCATAGGCTTTGCAAAAGGAACACCATGATTTATATCCAGAGCTTCACCCTCAGCTTTTGCTCTGTCGGAGTCTATAAGCACCATTTCAGAAAACAATCCGGATTGCATTATTGCAAAGGAACAAGCAGCTCCTACAAATCCACAGCCTATCATTACTACTTTTCTGATATTTGTACAATCTTTACAATTATGTTCCATATAAAACCTCTTAAAAATATATGTGACCATTATTATTATTTATTTTAAATTAAACTAAAAGGCTTGTATATTAGATTGCTGAGCAAATTTAAACTTTTTATAATTAAAAAGTTACTAATAATTGGTTCTTAATGGTGTGAAATCAAATCTTTCGTATTTTTCAAAGACTTTTTTCCTTTCTTGAAATTCTTTTGGGGGATAATTTTCCCATTTTTCATCGCTATATGATATAAAATAAGGATTTTTAGAATTTTCATATTCGTCATATTTAAAACTTACCTGCGGAAATAATTCTATTGAATTTTCAACTAAATTATAAACATCAACTCCGCTTTCTAAGGCACCTGATGAATATTCTCTGCAAACAAATGTGCCATCACAAATGTAGTATCTGTTTCTTTGTCCGCCGCTTATTACATGTTTAGGGCTTCTGTCAACCATAGTGTAAATATCATAAATTACGCCTTTCCAATTTCCTTCTGCGATTTCGCCGATTACAAGTTCATCAATCCCGTCAGCGTTAATATCATAATATGCGTATCCGATTTTATCTTGAGGGATAATATTATACATATAGCTCATATTTTCTTTTTCAAGTTTGGATGAATTCCATTTTTCGACTAGTGCGGTTTTATGTTTTTCCAAAATATTATTATATAAATCTTTACCTTTCATCCCTTGATTTTTGAAATATATTGCCCCTTTTATTCCTTGAATATTTACATTTTCACCTAAGTTATATAGAAATTTAAATGTTTCAGGAGCTTCTGAGCTTTTAGTATAATCATATTGAACATCTGTAGGGTGTTTCAGTACAATATCATATAAATTCCCTCTTTTGTCCTTTAATTCGCCAAGTTTTCTGCTGCCCGGAAGTACAGCATGGTCAGCAGGGTTTTTATATGCTTTTATTCCAAATGCAAATCCGCCAAATCCTGCTTTTTTTGAATCTTTATGATAGATTGAAATTTTATCTTTTTCTTTTTTTACTATATATGTTCCTTTCATTTCCGCAGGAATCGTGATAGAGAATAGTTTACTTTTAATTACTAAATTTTTACATGAATTAATGCCGGTATCAGCATTTGCGGCAATTGATACGTTAATAAAAAAAATAAAAAATAAAATAAAAATCAATATTTTGTGCATAAATAAATTCCTTTATTGTTTATATGTTCAAATTAAATATTTGCTCATAATTTTTTATTTTAAAGAAAAAATTATGTCGTGCGTTATTTATTAGGTTTAATTTTTTACCGTAAAAATCTTTTTGTGCTTTTATGTTAAATAATTTGTCATCCGCCCCAAATAATGCTTTATCATAAATGTCTTTAATTTTTTGTTTGTTAGTAATGTATAAGTTTTTCAAACTGTCAAATTCTTTTTTGCAGCTTTCTAAAGTTCTTTTTGAATGGTGAAACATTTTCCACTCTTCATCTGTTTTTATTAAGTAATTTTTTGCAAAATCATCTGCAGTTTCTACTGTTATATTGCACAGTAATTTTTGAATTTCATTTGAGAGTCCGTATTTTTCATCAAATAGATAAGGGTTGCCATCTATTGCAAATGCTTTATTAATTTGAAAATCAAAATTCATAACAGATGCTGCAAAAACACCTGCTGAAAAAGCTATTAAATTGAATTCTTTATATTTAGAAAAATCAAAATCCAAATTAAAATCCGTATAATCATATAAAAGTAAAACATCACAATCAGACTCCAGATGCTCAAATTCATATTCATCACATCCCCAACCGGTGAAAAATATTAATATTTTATCTGAATTTTTATTAATTAAGTGTTTTCTCATATAAAATACTTTTATTCTATGTCAAAATTAAAATATGTATCAGGATAAGGTTCATCTTTTAGCGTAAAATGCCACCATTCCGAATCTATTCCTTTAAATCCTGCTTTTATCATTGCATTGTGTAAGATTTTTCTGTTTTTCTTTTGTTCTCTTGTAAGTTTTTTGTAATCCGGGTGTGAAATTTCTGAGAACAAATCAAAAGTTCCGCCCATATCAACGAATTTTCCGTCTTTTTTGATTATAGTTAAATCTGCTGTTGAACCTCTTGAATGGCCTGATTTTGCCATAATATATTGTCCTTCAAGAAGTTGAGATTTTTTAAGTTTTGGGTAGAAAGTTTTGTCTCCGGGATTATTAGGATTGTTAATCCATTCAACAAAATCATCAACAGCTTTTTGCGGTCTGTAGGTATCCCATATTAAAAGTCTGTAACCTTGTTTTCTTAAATCATCAGCCGCAATTGACAATGCTTTTAATGATTCTTTTGTCATATATGCAACAGGTGCTTTATAACCTTTTATCCTATGTCCTGTAAAATTATTATCAGAATAATATCTTATATCATAAGCCGCATCATAGATTACGTCAGAAACTTTTTGAAAATCACTTTTATCTGTTGAAATCGTTTCAGCGAATGTGAATGGTGCTAGTATTAAACAGGTAAAAGTTGTTAAAATAAATTTTTTCATAAATATTCCTTTATATTATATTATATTATACCAAAAATGAAAATTTAGTGTTTTTATTGTATAATATCTAAATAAGTTGAGGTAATTTATGGCGACTTTAAGAACTAATATTTTAGGAATAGAATTTGAAAATCCGTTTTTGCTGGCATCTGCACCACCTACCGCATCAGTTGAGAGTATAGATAAAGCATTTGAAATGGGTTGGGGCGGAGCTGTATTAAAAACTATAACTCCAGATGATTTGGAAATGATAGAAGCGAGTCCGCGTTATGCAATTATGAAAGAAAAAGGCAAAGTTATCGGGCTTCAAAATATAGAGCTATTGAGCCATAAAACTATTCAATATTGGGTTGACGGTATTAGATATCTAAAAGAAAAACATCCGACAAAAGTCATTATTGCCAGTATAATGTCGCCTGTAGATAGAAAAGCTTGGCATGAACTTGTGTTAAGGTTAAATGAAACACCGATTGATGCTTATGAATTAAATTTTTCCTGTCCGCATGGTATGCCGGAAAAGGGGATTGGTATGGCTATAGGTACAACAACAGAGATTTCTACTCTTATAACAGGATGGGTGAAAGATATTGCAACAAAACCTGTTTTTGTAAAACTTACTCCTAATGTAACTGATATAACAAGAATTGCAAAAGCTGTTGAGCGTGCTAATGCTGATGGATTTTCGGCTATAAATACCGTTCAAGGATTCATGGGGATAAATCTTGATACATTAGAGCCCAATTTGAATATTGACGGACTATCAACCTACGGGGGTTGTTCGGGCGAAATTGTAAAACCAATAGGGTTTAAGTGTGTTGCTCAATTGAGACAATGTTCCGACCTGCCAATTTTAGGTATGGGTGGAATTGCAACTTGGCAAGATGCTGCACAATATATTGCTTTAGGATCAGATGCTGTTCAAATTTGTACAGAAGTTATGGTAAATGGTTATGGTATCATCAATGCCTTAAAATCAGGTTTATTAAACTATTTGGAAGAAAAGGGTATGAATGATATTTCTGAACTGAAAAATATAGCAATATCCAAAATTACAACACATGAAAAATTAAATAAAGAATATCATTTACATCCTGAAATAGATGAAGAAATTTGTGTGAAGTGTGGTAAATGCATCAAAATATGTTCAGAATCAGAGCATCAGGCATTATCAAAAGATGATTGTCAAATAAAATTAAATAAAGATAGTTGTGTCGGTTGTTCTTTATGTTCTCATGTATGTCCTAAAGAAGCAATAAAAATGTGTCTTTAATTTATATTTCTATAATTTAATGATTAACATCTTTACCAGTGCGTAAAGTTTGTAGGTCAAGCATTGCTTGACAATAACTTTTTCGTCAGCTTGTAGGGTGCACTTCAGGTAAAGCCAACCTACTATTATCAATTATTTCGTAATCAAGCCTCCGCACTCGGTGTAAGATAACAGTCGGTTTGAAAAAAGAACAGAGGGTTTGACGATTTTTAAAAGTAGGGTAGACTTCAGTCCACCAAATTAATTTTACCGATAGATTAAAGTCAACCCTGCTTTAGAGCGCAATATTGAGACAAAAAGTGCAAATTTGCAGACATTTATGTTACCAAAAACGGACATTTCGGACATTTCGATTACCTCATTCTCCTTTTGAGGGAAGTGCCTCAATCGCCCATATAATAGAACTTTTTGCCTCAGAAGTAACTGCAAAATAACAGTCAGTTTGAGAAAAATTAACAGAAAGTTTGAGTGTTTATGCTATAATTAGTTTGCAGCTCTTTGATAAATGATTTATAACAAGAGTAGGACAGTTCCACACTACCCTTATACGCACATCAACTTTTCTGCATGAAGGTGTAAGAAAGGGGGTGATTACATTGAAAAAACAGATAATAAAAAATGTCCTATCGTTACTAGGACATTTTTTACAAATTATCTCGATTTTCTTGTAGGGACTGCATAGTGGGTATCTAGGGATACCCACTCCCTACTCTCATTATAAATCATTTTTACTATTTTTCAACCCTGTTTATTAATATTTGTAACAAAACAAATTTGTAAAAATAAATAATAACAATTAATTTTATGTTTCTGTTTTATTATATATAGTGTAGAAATTTAAGTTGATTTTATGGTAATAAGTCCGATTAATAATCTAAATAATAATATTAGAAATTTATCTTTTGGTGAAAATAAAGAAAAACCCGGCACCGAGAAGAAACCTCAGATATCTACGCAAACTAAAGTTATTGTTGGTACAGGCTTAGCAGCTCTTGCTGCTGTTGGGATTTATATTGCAACAAGGGGTAAAGGCAAAGGAGTAAATGTAAAGCAGGATATGGTTGATGAATTAAATAATCAAGCAACCGCTGAAAAACTAAAAGAACTCCAAAAACAAGCTAATGAGTTGAAAGTGAAAATAAGAGGACAATATAAATCTCGATTAAGTAAAGAAAGCGATAATTTTTCTTGGGGGCGTTCTCCGAATTGCGAATATGCTTATACTCAACTTAATACTGATAAAAAATCTATGGAAAAGTTGTTATCTGATAATCAACCAACCATTACAGAATTTTCTACAAGAGTAAGAAATTCTGTTAAAGCATTACAGAATGATCCAGATGGGAAAGAGTTATTACAATTAAGACGCCAATTCAGAAAAGAATTAGAAAATGATAACTATGAAAATACCAGAAGATTGGATTTAATAAACGAAATAATATATACAAAAGTAAATAATGGTAAATCAACACCATATTTCAAAAAACTTGGTCTTAGTGTTGATGAAGCTCTGTCAATAGTAAAAGATAAGTCTTTAACGCAAAAAGAAGTATTTCAGAAAATAACTCAACATATTAATAAAAAAGAAATGCCAGGATTAATGTATATGCCTAAAGCAACTGCTGGAGATGGCGGTTCTTTATATTTAACAAATTTATATCATGATGGTAAAAATGCTGAGTATGCACGTAATCAAGTCAAACGTGCAAGAAACTATTTAGACAGCAAGGTTGCAGAAAAGACAGCTCAAAGAATCAGAGATGTGAGAGTCAATGTCGCACAAGAAACCCGTCAATCTGATGATGTCAAGGCATTAAAAGAGCTTAACCGTCAAATCGCAGCATTGTCAAAACAAACTGCATAATAATTTGTTTAAGTTATGTAGGATGGGTAGAACATTTTCATTCAACTCATCATTTATAATGTTATTCTATATCTAAAAAACTAATTATTTCGTAATCAAGTTGATAGGGTAGACTTCAGTCTACCAATATTATTGGAAAGTAAGCGACCGGTGAGAGTAAATAATGAGTAAATATGGGTAAATCGTTTTTTGGGTATAGTTGCACTTCCGACCGCCTCAAACCCCTATAAATAGCGGACTTTATAAAAATAAAACATCAAAAAAAGAAAACCTAACTACTCGACAACTACAGTAATAAAACCTACAATGACATAAGAAAGTTCTTCGACATGGTCGTCAAAAGGGCTAATCGTCTATTAAATTCGGAGAAGAAGGGATTCGAACCCTTGGCGGAGTCACCCCCGCAACGACTTTCGAGGTCGTCACCTTAAACCGCTCGGACACTTCTCCTTAGCAATATATATATACTAACACGAAAATAACTATTAACTTATTTGCAAAAAAAATTACACTTTTGTTCTATAACAAAGGATAATTTATGCGAATTGATTATTGTCATAAAATACAATTTAGAGCTTTTAAAATTATCTAACGGTTTGGACAAAATGATAAACATTATAAAAAATTAGAAACATATTTCAAATAGCTAAATCTTTATGATGGAATTGTTTTGTACCGTTTGCATATTCACCGACAGTTTGACCGTTTCCAACTAATTTATATTTATATATTGTCAAACCCTCTAACCCGACAGGTCCTCTTGCATGTGTCTTGTTGGTAGAAATTCCGACTTCTGCACCAAAGCCATACCTGAACCCGTCTGCAAATCTCGTAGATGCGTTAAAATATACACCCGCAGAATCAACCTCATTCATAAATTTTTCTGCGTTATTTTTATCTTTTGTAATTATACTGTCAGTATGCCCGGAACCATACGTATTTATGTGCTCAATCGCCTCATCAACGTTTTTTACAGTTTTAAATGCCAAAATTTTATCACCATATTCAAAAGCCCAACTGTCAGGATTATCTACTAATTGAATCTCTGACAATTGCAACGCAGCCAAAAGATTGTCCTTGCCTGCAAAACTTTCATGTATCAAGAGAGTTTCAACAGAGTTACAAGCACTCGGATATTGAGTTTTCGCATCTGTAACAACTTTTATTGCCATATCCAAATCCGCACTCTCATCAACAAAAATATGACAAATACCGTCCGCATGACCTAATACAGGAATTTTTGTATTCTCTTTTATGAACTTAACCAACTTGTTTCCGCCACGAGGAATAATTAAATTGATATATTTGTCACATTTAAGCATTTCGGCGACATCATCCCTTGAAAATACTTGTTGAACAACATTTTTTGGAAAATCATTTATCTCATCTAATGCGGAATTTATAACAGACATTATTTTTTTATTAGTATTAACAGATTCTTTCCCGCCTTTCAGAATCACTGCATTAGCGGATTTTATCGCAAGTGAAGAAATTTGCGCAATAACATCCGGTCTTGCTTCAAAAATTATTCCTAAAACTCCGATAGGACAAGAAACCTTTTCCAAAATCAAATCTTCATCGAGTTCTCTTTTTAGCAAAATTTTGTTTACAGGATCTTCAAGTTTTGCAATATCACGTATTCCCTGAACCATATCACGCATTTTATTTTCATCAAGCTTTAGACGATTAAAAGTAGATTTTGTAATTTCACCTGATGTAACAAGTTTTTCAGCATCAGACAAATCCCGTTTATTCGCCTCAAAAATTTCTGCAGCAGAATTTTCAATTTTATCTGCAATATTAAGTAAAGCCTTATTCTTTAACTCTGTAGATAATGAAGCTATTTTCAACGAAGCTTCTTTCGCATTTTTAGCAATTTGAATAAAATTTTCCATCTGAATTCCTTTTACAATAGAGTAATATTATCTCGTGTAATTACCGCATCGTAATTTTTAAAACCTAAAATTTCCATTATATTATCAGAATGCATGCCTGCAAGTTTTTGACAAGCTTCAGAATCATAGTTTACAATGCCTCTTGCAATTTCGTTTTCATTTTCATCAAGAATTGAAATTACATCACCTTTTCTAAATTTATTTATAACTTTTAAGACACCTATCGGCAGCAAACTCTTTTGCGCCAATAGAGCCTGTTTTGCGCCGTCGTTAACAACTATTTTTCCAATAATATTCGTTGCATAACCAATCCAGCGTTTTTTATCAGACATTGTTTCCTGCTGAGGCAAGAACATTGTTCCCAATTCTTCACCGTTAAATATTTTTCTGATAATATACGGAATTTTACCGTTTGCAATTAAAACCTTACCGCCAAAACGGGTCACCATTCTTGCAGCTTCAAGTTTTGTTCGCATACCGCCTCTGCCGCCTGATGATGCATCCGAGCCGAGTGCTAAAATTTCATCTGTCACTTCATCTACTTTTCTTATAATATTTGCATTCGGATTTAATTTTGGGTTTTCATCATACAAACCCTCAATATCAGATAATATTACAAGCAAATCCGCATCAAGTTCACTTGCCACAAGCGCTGAGAGTTTATCATTATCAGAAAAACAAACCTGCATATGCTCAAACTGAGGATCAACTTCGATTGTTGAAACTGTGTCATTCTGGTTTATTATCGGAACAACACCAAGTTCTATAAGTTTATTAAGAGTTGTCCTCAAACTTAAGTATCTTTTTCTTAAAGAAAAATCGTCCTCTGTCAAAAGAATTTGAGAAGACACAAGACCGTACGTATCAAATCCGCTTTCATATATTGACATCAATTTTCCCTGACCAATAGCGGCACAAGCTTGTTTCAGCGCAACACCTTCAGTACTGTCAAGACCTAGCCTTTTCTTTCCCAATCCTACAGCACCGGAAGTCACAACTATTACTTCTTTGCCCTGCTTTACCAAATGAGACAAATCTTCGATAAATGAAAAAATTCTAGGAAGCGAAACATATCCGTCATCGCCTCTTAAAATATTTGTACCAAATTTGAAAACTATTCGTTTTGCTTTTATAAAATCTTCTCTGTTCATAACTTGATTATAATACAAAAAATTTATGTTAAAATCTTTTTATGGAAGAATTTAAACATTATACAGTAATGAAAAATGAAGCTGTTGATGCTTTGCAATGCCAATCCGGAAAAATATACATTGATTGCACACTTGGAGGCGGAGGACATTCTGAGCTTATTCTGCAAAAAATTCAACCGGACGGGAAATTAATCGCATTTGACATTGATCAAGATGCTATCGATGCAGCATCAGAAAGATTAAAAGATTACAAAAACTTAACAATAGTAAAAGATTCTTATACAAATATTAAGAAAGTTTTAAAAGAATTAGGAATAGAAAAAATTACCGGCGGAGTGCTTTTTGATCTTGGAGCTTCGTATCACCAATTTAACAAAGGTGAAAGGGGATTTTCATTTTCAAAAGAAGCCCCTTTAGATATGAGATTTAATCAGGATGCTGATTTTTCGGCTTATGACGTCGTGAACACTTATCCTGAAGACGAATTAGTCAGAATTTTTTCCGAATACGGAGAGGAAAGATTTTCAAAAAGAATTGCAAAAAAAATAGTTGAAACAAGAAAGTTGAAAAAGCTTGAAACAACAACAGAACTGGCAAATTTAATAATAAATTGTACTCCGCACGTGAAATCATCAATACACCCTGCTACACGTGTTTTTCAAGCAATTCGCATAGAAGTAAACAAAGAGTTAACAAATGTAAAAAATACTCTGAATGATGTGTTGGATTTGTTAGAGTTTGGTGCTATAATAAGTGTAATAAGTTTTCACTCTTTAGAAGACAGGTTAGTGAAACAAACGTTCAAATACCACTCGCAGAGGTGTCATTGCGATAAATCCCAAATGATTTGCCATTGTCCGCCTCCGGTTTTGGAGATAGTTAATAAAAAACCGATAGTTGCAAGTGATGAGGAGATCAAAATAAATCCGCCTTCAAGAAGTGCAAAATTAAGAATCGCAAAATTTATTGGGTAGATTTAGAATTACAAGAATTATTGGGGTAGAAAAAGTTGAGTCCGGTAAGAGCAGCTGAATATTACAGAACATCATACAGACAACAAAGTTATACAGAAAATCCTATTCAAACACAGGTCATTGAAGGTTATTTCCAAAAGGAGATTTCACTGAAAGCTATGATTATAAGAAAGGTGAACAAAACTTTATGCGGATTACTTGGCATTGCAATCGTTATAACGTTTGTAAGTTACTACTTTGCTATGTCTGAAGAACTTTCTTTAAACAAACTCAGCCGACAAATAACAACTCTCAATGATGAAAATGCGGAATTACAAAACAGTTTAGACAGATTAAAATCTTTTAATAATGTTGATGACAAAATGATACAAAACAGTATGCTAACCAAAGCTGAAAAAGTTATTGAAGTTCAGGCTATAAATTCAGTTACACCAGTAACTACAGCAGCACCCAAAACAGCATCATTCGACTGGACAATAGGATATTAGTCGGACAATTTAACCGGTCAGGTAGTTGTATGAAGTGGTTTATGACATTTAATAATAATATAAATCTTTTTCATACTTCCAGCTATTCTTAATTCCAACGGAGCTTTTTAGCTCCTTTTTTTTTATTTACATAATAAATATTATTTTGTGCTACAATTTTTTAGTAAAAGTTTTTATGTTTAAATTTTAGTACAATATGCGCATATTAGAGATAGATAATACAATTTCATTTCAAAGACGTCCGAAACCTGAGGAAGAAAAAGGGTTAAGGGCGGCAATTAATGATGCATACGATGCTATGGGTACAAAAGAGAGAATTGCAATAACTCATGGTTCTTGTTTTCCGGCTATTAACAGAGATACATTTATCGGTTCGCCATACGGTAAGGTGGCACAAGAATACACAAAATTTCTCATGTTATATGGATTTAACGGAAATCAATTAGGACCCGGAGGCGAATTAGAGATTGATGAGAATGGTGTATATCCTGCGCCATATAGTTCTTCTGCATTCGCAAAAAATAGGTTATTTATAGATTTGGAAGAATTAACAACACAAAAATATGGCAAAATATTGTCAAAAGAGACTTTTTATAAAGTTACCGACAAGCCGTTTACAGATGATACAAATTATGATGAATGTGATTTTAATGAGGCATTAAAAACTTATAATACAGCACTTTCTGAATGCTATAGAAATTTCCGAAAAAATGTTCAAAAAGGCCAGCCGGAAGCTATCATGTTAAGCAAAGAATACGAAAAATTTCTTGATAAACATAATGAAAGATTAACGGATGAGGGAGTGTTTAAGGTTCTTTCAAAATATTACGGAACTGATAAGTTTGAAGATTGGGACAATTCTCTTGATGCGGATTTAATAAGAGAGTATGAAAAAGGTAATCCTGATGCAGAAAAAAGATATAATGATATTTTAAAATATAGCAGGGATGAGATTGAACAATACAAATTTGAGCAATTTATAGCCACAAAGCAAATAAAAGACAACAAAAACTGGCGTGATAGTAAAGGTTTTAAATATTTTGGTGATTTATTGGTCGGTTGCTCTCAAATGGATTATTGGCGCTGTAGAGATGCTTTTATTGACGGTTATCAGCTGGGTGCCCCTCAAGGAAGTGGCAATCCTCAAATATGGCATTTGCCGGTTTTGAACCCCAGAAAACTCTTTACTGCTGACGGTTTAGGTTCGGCAGGTCAATTTTTAAAAGATAAATTGGATTATGCTCTTGAATATACAGAAAATATAAGAATAGATCATGCAATGGGATTGATAGAGCCGTACGTTATAGAAAATGCAAGTTTGATTCTTGATGAACATAAAAACCCTGCTAATGATCCGTATATAAATCCTGTAAACGGTCGCTACATGTCAGAAATGTGTACTCCCGACGGGCATAAGCTTGATGATTACAAAAATTTTTCCTGTGAATACGAACATGAAAATGGTTATAAGACTTTTCATTCCAACGTAATGGACAAAATTGTTTTGCCGGCTCTGATAGAACATGGAATTGAACCTGATGAGGCTGTATGGGAAGATGTTTGTTCGCAGCCGGAAGCTTTCAGGAAAGTTTTTTATGAGGATTTAAATTTGCCTGGCATAACCCAAACGGAGTGGTCGAAAGTGCAAGATAATCCAAAACGTAACTGGTTTGTACTAGGTTCGCATGATTCTATTCCTGCGCAAAAAATGGTAGAAAGAGATTGGACAAAAAATAGTGAAGCTTGGGACTCTATGTATTTAGCTGGTTATTTAAATATGGATGATGCCAGAGCTTATGAACGTGACAAATTTTGTGACAAAATAAGTGCCGGTGATAGAGAACGTGTCAATGCAAAGTTTGCCGAACTTTTAACTACGCCAAAATTTCAAATATCTTTTGCCGATTTGTTAGGTATAACAGATATGATATATAATGAACAGGGAATTAGAAATGACACCAACTGGAAAGAAAGAATTTCTGCAGATTATTTGGACAAATATTATGAAAATTTAGCAAGTGAAAATCCTACCGCATTGAATATTCCGGAAATCTTGAAAACTGCGCTTCAAGCAAAGATTGATATGCAAATTGTTGAGAGCGATAAGCCTGATTTGGCAAGAGAGGATTTGTACAACAAATACCAGCCATTGTTGGATGAATTGCAAAAATATGCAGATATTCTTAAAGAGCCGGAATAGAGTGTTAATGACATTAGTTTCATTTGTTGAGCTGAAAGTCAAACCTACTTTCTACGTCGGACTGTCGTCCTACTCGTAATGACATGTTTTTATTGTTCCCCCGCCCTTTAGGAGAGGGTAAGAATTAGAGTTATTTCAACTTTTGTTCCAACCTATCTAATCGAGCTTTCAACTCAGCGTTTTCTTTTTTTAGTTGTTTATTGTCATTCTGAACTTGTTTCAGAATCTCTGTTATTTGTTTTCGGTCATTCTGAGCGGAGCGAAGAATCTCTGTAACTTGTTTTTTGAGATCTTTCGTTTCACTCAAGATGACGTTTATTTTTGCATCCAATTCTTTAACCGCATTTACAACAGCATAGAACATATCTTCCATTCTGATTCTCAAGAAGCCGTCTTGTCCTTTTGTGACAGCGTTCGGGAAGATTTTTTGCAAATCCTGAGCAATTACACCGACGTGAGGCGTTTTCTTTTCATCTTTTTTGAACGTGTAATTGAATATTTTTAATTGTCTGATTTTGTCAAGACCGGATTTGTTTTCAGAACCTACGTATTTTAGTCGACTGTCAGAATAAATTAGAGCATTTTCAAAGCTTACATCATTCCCATGACCTGTTCGGTTATTATCAGAAAATCTTACATGACGACTAGTATCAGATTCAAGAGTCGCATAGTCGCCACCATTGTCGCAACCCATTCTTAAATTAACAACTTTATGACCTTTTGTAGCAAGACCTACATTACCATAAACTATCAAATTACCCGGAATATATACAGTGTCTTCTTCTGTACCTAAATATACTACATGACTCTTTGCACTGGAGGAATCCTTCGGACCCGAATTAGCACCAATACATGTTATGTTCGAACCTGAAGTAACATTTGAACAAGCATTATATCCGAGAGCAGTATTATTCTCTCCAACTGCTTTATATAATGCCCCATAACCGATTGCAGTATTATACCCTCCACCTTTGTTATCATGTAATGTACTAGTTCCAATTGCAGTATTACCATCTCCATTACTGTACAGAAGAGCGTACATTCCAACGGCTACATTATTTGAGCCTTTTTTATTCGCATTCAATGAATTTATACCAACAGCTGTATTACGATCTCCTGATTCATTTTGGTATAAAGCATGTGAACCAACAGCTGTATTTAAACCGCTTGTTGAAGCCTCCAATGCCCTGTATCCAATTGCTGTATTGTCATTTACTTCATCTCCTTTACCGGTGAGGCTCTTTAATGCATATAATCCCAAAGCAGTATTTTGTCGACCTTCAGTATTTGCCGACAATGCCCAATATCCAATAGCAGTATTTTGTTCACCTGTAGTATTTGCCCTCAATGCACCTACACCAATAGCTACATTGTAGGCTCCTGACTTGTTTGCATTCAATGCATTGGTACCAACTGCAACATTATCACTACCTGTATTATTTGCAACATTATTATTTCCTTGTAACGCTCCGCTACCAACTGCAGTGTTTTCACTTCCGTTATTATTAGCCATAGTTAATGCACCTATCGCCGTGTTATAGGAATGGCTCGGTTCGTTTATCAATGCTTGATAACCTATCGCAGTATTATAGTTGCCGGTTGTATTACTATTTAATGCACCAGATCCGAAAGCAACACTACCGTTACCAATACTGCCTGATGTATTTAATGCAAATGAGGGTTGATCTGAATTACCGATAGAAAATCTTGCTAAAGTATTTCCGTCACGTTTAAACAACAAATGCGCATAATCGTTCTGCGTATTAATAATCAAACGGCCATTATCTTCTTCTAGTGCATCATTTTGTCCGATTATTGCTTTTGGTAGGGGGTTAGTTGCAAAATATGCGTTAGGACCTACACCGTTATTTGCCCACTGCCACGGTGATGATGAAGCAGTTCTGCCGGATTTAATTCTTGTAGTCATTATAGGTGCCATTGCAGCCAAAATTATACTCATAATCAGCATTACAACCATCATTTCGGCTAACGTAAATGCTGAAAACAATCTATTCCTATTTCCCATATATAATCCTCTCGTTAATTAATTATCCTTTCTATATTATAAACTAATTTTCGTGTTTTTCAAGACTTTTTACATTTAAGTTAAACATATATTAATGATATTACTACGTCGGAATAACGTTCTCAGAATGTCCAACACGTCATTGTTATGTGCTACACCCGTAGATACTTTAGGTATTGTATAAATTTTACATGTCATTGCGAGCGGAATGAAATGGAGCGTCGCAATCCAATTATATTTAAATGAGATTACTACGCATTCTGCGAATGCTTGTAATGACATGTTATTTTTCTTCCCTCACCCCTGAAAGATGGGGATAGGGGATTAGATTAAATATATGTTCGGCAGAGTCCCTCAAGGGGAAGAATCGGATTACTCAATCACATTGTTTTATATTTGTAATAATATTTATTTATGACACAAAATGCTTACATACATATTCCATTTTGCAAATCAAAATGTAAATACTGCTCTTTCATATCTTTTTCCGAATTAGATTTAAAAGAAAAGTATTTAGCAGCACTGTCGGATGAAATTAAATATCGATATAAAGGTGAGTTGTTAAATACAATATACATTGGTGGCGGAACTCCGTCTTTATTAACAGAAAGAGAAGCAGCGGGAATTGTTAATGCTTTTCAAACAAATAAAGAAACAGAGATTACTATAGAACTTAACCCTGAAAATATTTCAGAATCATATTTGAAAAACCTTAAAGGTATAGGTGTGAATAGGTTGAGCTTTGGTTGTCAAACTTTTGATGATGAAATTCTAAAATATATCGGCAGGAGACATAATTCTAATGATGTTATCAAGAGTGTTCAATTAGCGAAGAATGCAGGATTTGAAAATATTAGTTTAGATTTTATTTACGGATTACCAAATCAAACAATTGAAATGTTTGAAAAAGATTTAAAAAAAGCTATAAGCCTTAATATTCCTCACATATCATTGTATGGGTTAAAAATAGATTCAGATTGTTTTTTTGCCAAAAATCCGCCTAAAAATTTGCCCGATGAAGATATTCAGGCAGATATGTATATTAAAGCTATAAAAATATTATCAGAAAATAATTATGAGCATTACGAAATAAGTAATTTTTCTAAAAAAGGGTTTAATTCAAAACATAATCTGAATTATTGGAAAAATAATTCGTATTACGGCTTTGGTGCTGCTGCTCATGGATATGAAAACGGGGTGAGATACAGTAATTATCGTACTATTGATGAATATATAAAAAATACGACAAAATGTGAATATTCTCATAGATTATCCGAACAGGAACGGCTTGAAGAAGAAATATTCTTAGGGTTTAGAAAGTCTGACGGAATTAATACAGAAAAAATAAACAATAAATATAATATAAATTTTGATAAAAAATATAAGAATGTTTTGGATAAATATTTATCATTAAATTATATAGAAAAAACAGAAAACAGCTATAAATTAACTTTAAACGGTATATTGGTAAGTAATGTAATACTTGCGGATTTTATTGAATAGCATACTTTTGTATAATATTTATCATACTAAAGTATGAACTTTTGCAAATTTTATTAAAGTTTTTTAAATGTAATGCCGTTATAGAAAACGGTAGGAATGTAAGGAAAATTTTTCATGAAAAAAGAAGAGAAGAAAAACGGAGTTTCACTATTTTCGCAGTCTGAATATTTAATAGATCAAGACCCCATAGAAGAAATTTTTGCACTAAATTTAGGTGACTTTATAGCAGAAAATCTTATATCAGAGGATTTGGCACGCAAGATAGGCACAAATGCTAAAGATAAAAAAGCAGGACTTATAAATCAGTTAAAAGAGCTTATTTCAATATACTCAATGCAAAATACTCTTTGCGTTTTGAGTTTTGATAAAGATGAAAAAAATGCTATTTTTACCTCAATTGCACATTCTATAAAACTTATGCTTGAAGTTGAAAATTGCCATATATATCTTGAAAAAAATAATGAATTAAATTTGGTCGGTTCAACATCATCCGCAAAAGAAAATTACAAAGTCGATGAAAGTTCAACAGCAGGAAAGGCTTTTATCTCAAAAGAAACTACATTTGAGAATGTAATTGCAATTCCTATGTATTGTAATGTTAAAGCAATCGGTGTTATTGTAATTGAAAATAATGCTAATAAACCGATTAATGAAGAATATATAGAGCTTGTAGAAAGCATAGCTGTACTTTTTGCAACTTCAATTGTTTTGCAGGAAACTATTGATGAGGCAAATAAACTTATTGAAGATGAAAATTCTCTGGCGAGCGAATTGCAGCACATAAGGGCTGAACTAACAGCATTAATTGGTGATTTGTGTGATTATCAGCAGAGTTTTGTAGAGCATCTTGCTATGGCTGTAGATACAAAAGGTCAATACAAGGTTGCCCACTCTCAAAATACGGCAAATCTTGCAAGACTAATTTGCAGACAGATTAAACTTAATGAAAAAACAACAGATTTAATATATTATGCAGGGTTATTGCAAAATATAGGCAAAATTGCGTTGCCGGAAGAAATTTTTGCAACTAACGGAAAGTTGTCTGCTGAAAACTTACAAAAAATTCAAGAACATTCTAACGTTGGCGTACATCTTTTGATGAATATTAACTTTTTGTCGGAAGTGGTTCCGTATATCACATATCAAAAAGAACGTTATGACGGTTCAGGCACTCCTGAACATTTAAAAGGTCAATCAATCCCATTTGGTTCAAGAATTATTGCAGTTGCTGATGTATACTGTGCAATGACATCTGACAGACCGTACAGAAAAGCTATGGATAAAGAAAAAGCATTGCAAATTTTGAAGGAAGAAGCCGGAACAAAATGGGACCCGATTGTTGTAAATGCGCTACATGAAGTTGTCAAATAAAAAGAGGCTTATGCCTCTTTTTATTTGACAATACTAAATGCAACTATATCGTCTATTGCAACATTTATCCAGTCATATTTGAAACAAACAAAATCATCACAATTGCAGTCATCCTGTTCACATGTGCAATAGTCCGATAATCTGCACAATAAAGCGTTTTCAAGTGTAATAAAATCATCATGGCATTCTTCACATTTGCCTTCGGGTATAAATAATTTGCCGTCAATTTTCAGGTGTCCTGTGAATATCGTTATTTGTTGTGTTCCGTTCGATTCAACGATTTTAACTATAGATTTTAATAAATTTTTTGACATATTTAATCTCCTTTTTCATAACAAGTTTAAAAGAGATTATAATAAATATTATCCGCCAAAGGATTAATAATCCATAATCCATCCGTTTTCAATTATTCTTGCAGCGCATGCAGTACCGTCAGATGTTGTGGTTGAAGAACAAGTATCTGCATATTTCCAATGTCTTTGCGCCAGAATACTATCCAGATTTTCGCCTAAATAATCAGCAAGTTTTTTACAATCCGAATATCCGCTATATGCAGCAAGACTGCCGTCTTTTAGTATGTTAAATAAAAATACATCACGTCCCCAGCGGTTTGGTTCCTGTTTACCATTGACATCTATTGTTAATTGACCGGCAATATAACTATCATTTTCACCAATAATAAGCGCATCCGCTCTCATTCCGTTATTGAAGTCAAAAGTGAGATTATTCCAGCCGCTGCATTCGCTATTGCTATTGAGGTGCCACCATTTATTATGTTTGCCGACATATTGTTTGCAATCTTTTTGGTTACTTATTAGTCCGTTTATGTTGCTGTTATTGCGTACAATTTTAACACCTGTAAAAAACTTCTTCAATTCTTTTTCACATTTATTAATATCTTGGTTTATGTTTTTTATGTTGCAAGCATTCCATAATGGCGTTGATATAATATGGTTATCACCCTGAAGTGCTACTGCCGTTTTTAACCCTTCTTCTACGGATGAATATGCGGATTGCAATAGAATAACGTATACCTTTTTTTGAAATTCACCTTTTCTCATGTGTAATCCTACAACTACAATTACACTTACTATCAATATCGGAATCAAAATATCTAAAATTCTTTTTGGAAGACTTTTTTTAGTAATTCCTGATGATATATAAATTTTTTTATTAGTATTTGCAGAAGAATTTTTCATATAGCAGAATTATAAAACTTTTTGGTCGAGTTGTAAAGTTTGCGAAATTTTAATAAAAGTAAAATTAAAATTATTCAAATATTTTGCGTTTTAAAAATGTTTGTGTTACAATACTGTCAAGGGATAAGACTTAGTGGGAGAAAATATATGCCTGATACAGAAGCACCAAATACAGAAATTGTACAAGAAAAAATAGAAGTCGTTGAACTTCAAAATAACGATGAGGCTATTGAAACAAAAACTTCAGATTCTTATGATGCCAGCAACATCAGAGTTTTGGAAGGATTAGAAGCTGTTAGAATGCGTCCCGGTATGTATATCGGTTCAACTTCTCAAAGAGGTTTGCATCATTGTATTTATGAAATTGTCGACAATTCTATTGATGAATCTCTTGCCGGTTTTTGTACCGATATATATGTTACTGTCAACAAAGATAACAGTATAACCGTTGAAGATAACGGACGTGGTATTCCTGTTGATATAAAACCTGATTCAGGCAAATCAGCTTTGGAAATTGTTCATACAGTGCTTCACGCAGGTGGTAAATTTGGTGACGGCGGTTATAAAGTATCAGGCGGTTTACATGGTGTTGGTGCATCTGTTGTAAACGCTTTATCCGAAAAATACAAAGTAGAAGTTTCTCGTGACGGCTATGTTTGGCGTCAAGAATATATGAGAGGTGAACCTCTTACACCTGTTGAAAAAGGTGAACCAACCGACAAGACAGGTACCAAAACAACATTTTGGCCGGATCCTGAAATTTTTACGGAAACTACCATTATTGATAAAGATGTTATTTCAAGCAGATTAAGAGAAATGGCGTTCTTGAATAAAGGTTTGAGAATAGTATTTATTGATGGTACAACTGAAAAAATGGAACAACAAGAGTTTCACTATGTTGGCGGTATCGGAAGTTATGTAGAATTTTTGAATGAAAACAAAACCGTTTTACACGAAAAACCTATATATATAGATAAGGTTGTTGACGGTATGCAAATCGAAGTTGCTATGCAGTATACAGATGCATATTCCGAAAGTGTTTTGTCATTTGCAAACAACATCAATACTCATTCCGGCGGAACACACCTTACAGGTTTTAGAAACTCTTTGACTCGTGTATTTAATGATTACGCAAGAAAAAATAATATATTAAAAGATAACGATCAAAACTTGTCAGGTGAAGATGTTAGAGAAGGTTTGACGGCTATCGTATCTGTTAAAATCCCTAATCCTGAATTTGAAGGTCAGACAAAAGAAAAACTCGGTAATGCTGAAGCTATGACTGCAACTCAAGATGCAGTTAGAGATAAGCTTCAAGAATGGCTTGAATTTAATCCTAAAATTGCAAAAATTATAATAGAAAAAACTTTGCAAGCCCAAAGAGCTCGTGAAGCTGCCAGAAAAGCGAGAGAATTGACGAGAAGAAAATCAGTTCTTGAAAATTCTACTCTGCCCGGTAAACTTGCTGATTGTTCAAACAGAGAACCTGAAAAATGTGAAATCTATATAGTTGAGGGTGATTCTGCGGGTGGTTCTGCAAAACAAGGCAGAAACAGAATGTTCCAAGCAATTTTGCCTTTAAGAGGTAAAATTCTTAACGTTGAAAAAGCAAGATTAGACAGAATATATGGCAACAACGAAATTCAATCTATGGTTCAGGCTTTTGGTATTAATATCAGCCGTAATCCTGAAGAAATCAATCTTGAAAAACTACGTTATCACAAAATTATCATTATGACAGATGCTGATGTTGACGGTGCGCATATCAGAACATTATTATTGACATTCTTCTTCAGATATGCAAGACCTTTGATTGAAAACGGTCACGTTTATATTGCACAGCCACCTCTGTTTAAAATAACATCAGGTAAAAATAACATAGAATATTTGTATGATGAACATGCGCTGGATAAAATGTTGAAAGAACGTGGTATAAAAAACTTGAGCTTGTCTGACAAGACAAAATCAAGAACAAAATCCGGAGATGAATTGTTGGAATTAATCAAAAATATGTCAGCATTCTACAATTCATACAACAACCCGATTTTAAATCTATATCCTGCTGTTGTATTGAGAGGTTTGGTTCGTTCAAATATCGTTCCTGAAGATTTTGATTATCAAACTAAAATGGAAAAGATTATTGAATATTTGAACCATTATTTGCAAGACCATGCTAAAAATTATAATATTTCAGAAGCTTCAAATTATGTATGTTCATTGAAGTATAATCCGGAAAATTCAAAATATTCAATCAAGTTGAATTTGAATGAAGAAGAACATGTAATAATTAACCAGAATATTATAAAGAGTTCTGAGTATAAGAGATTAAAAGCATCTTATCCTTTAATCAGAGATTATTTGATTGAAGAAGAAGAAAGCTTGATTCTTGAAACGGATACTGAGCAATATGAAATTACATCATTTGAAAAACTTCAAAAAATAATTGATGACAGAGGTCAAAAAGGTATGACAATCCAGCGTTTTAAAGGTTTGGGTGAAATGATGCCTCAACAGTTGTGGGAAACAACAATGGATCCTGCAACAAGGACATTGTTGAAGGTAAACCTTGAAGATGCAATGCTTTGTGATCAGTTGTTCGATATTTTGATGGGTGACAAGGTTGATCCGAGACGTAACTTTATCGAAACCAACGCAGTATATGCAACAAATATTGATACATAATATCTGTCATTGCTGTTGTGAGTGTAACGAGCTACGTAGTAATCTCATTATATGATATTAGTCTAAAGACTATTAGTAATTGTTGAATTGTAAATTTTTGTAAAAACATTTAAAATGGGCTAAAACCCACTTATAATGCTGGTATGATATGGTATGGTATGGTATGGTCGTATTGCGTCCGTAGCAATTATTTTGTGCTGAAAATTTTTCTATATATACGGGGAATATATATAGGAGAAATAATATGGGGATTGAAAAAATTTCTGCTAAGCTGCCTAAAATTGCGACAGATTTGGGTAAAGTTAAAAAAATATCAAAAATCAATACTATTTTTGATAAAATGATTTCTAAAATGAATAAATCGTCATTACCCGAACCTAAAACTAGGGTTGAATACGCATTGCGCAGAGCGGCTAAAAAGGCTCAAGAATTGCGTAAGGTACGTGAAAATCCCGATTATGCAATAAAAGGCCTTAAAAAAGTAATGCTTGAGCAGGCTAATCGCACTTTGACAGAGAATTTTGCGTTCAAAAAACAAAACTTGATGCGTGAATTGTCAAAAGTTTGTGATGAAAATATTATGCAAAGGATTGCAAAAGCTGATACACCCGAAAAATTGGCGAAAATTCTTGTCAATCAAGATATTGAATATATACGGAATTATCTGAAATTAGTGATGAATAATATATCTTTGGAGGCTGTTTGTGCGGGTAAAAAACTGCCGAAATTTACACTTGATATAGAACAATATGTATACAAATTGAGGGCGAAACGTACCGATTTTGTTTTGGCGCGTGAGCGCGCAATGCATGTTCAATCAACAAATCCGCAGGTGATTGCGATAGAAAATATTTTGAAAGAACAATACGGCGCAAAATTTGTATCGCTAAAGGATAATGAAGAACTTGCGAAAAATGTTATGAAAGCGTTTGAAGTTGCATCCGAGGGCGGTATTCAAGTTCCCAAAAATGTCATTGCAACAGATTTTTTGCCTGCTGGCGGTGAAAATCTTTTATACGGGGAAGGTTCTATTTTGCTGAATCCCGCAAAACAAGCTTTCAAAGAGGGCTGGTGTTCGACAAAAGCACCTTACCATGCACCTTTGCACGAAATAATGCACGGAACACACCCGAAATTGATTTCGTTCAGTAATAAAAAACTTCCTGAAAAATATAAATCTGTAAAAAATAACCTTTCGGGTTATTCGGCAAATTCTCTTACTCATGAAACATTTACGGAATTGAATACAAAACGTGTCGTTGACGGCTTGAATAAAGAAGAACAAGAATTGTTCGATTATCTGAATATTTTGGAGTATGTTTAATTTCTTGAAAAAATAAATATATGATGTTTTTATTGAATACATATTGTTTTTTATAGTTCTATTGCGCCTTGTCTGAATATTTTCAATTCGTTATTCATAACTCCGACTACTGTGGATTCCAAGCCCTTACAAATATGGTTGTAATCGGGGATTACAATATCTGCTAAACCTGACATATTTTCAAGCGCCTGCTCATAAGTTTTTGCAGACGGTTGGTGAGAGAGGTTTGCGCTTGTCGTTGCAAGAACATGCCCTGTAGCAATTTGGCAAATCTCTTTGAAAACTTCATTATCAGGAACTCTGATACCGACAGTTTGCTTGTTTGAAGTTATGTAATCAGGTGTTTTGTCGGATTTTTCGGTAACGATTGTCAAAGCACCGGGGAAATATTTTTTAATAAGTCTGCATCCGATTTTTGAAATCGGTTTTACATAATCCAAAAGATTATAAACCTCATTAGACATTAAAATGAGCGGTTTTTGCGCCTCACGTTTTTTGATTTCGTAGATTTTTTTGACGGCTTTTTCAGAATTCGGCAGACAACCAAGTCCCCAAACAGTATCGGTAACGTATGCAATAACCCCGTCATTGTCTAAAATATTTTTTATTTCCTCAGAATTTTGAATTATCATAATTTGATTATCTATAAAAATAGGTTAATATTCAACAATTAATTTTTGTCCGTATTTCCCCCTCTCCCCCGCCCTCTCCCTAGGAGAGGGGGCGCAAAGACAGCTTTCTAAAGAGTTTACAGCTGTCGTGGCACTATCTCTCCAAGGGAGAGAAAAGAATTTGTTAGTGAGCTAGAGCGAACTTACAAATTCAAGAGAGGGTTATATTAATATTTGTAAATAATTTTGTAAGTTAATTTTAAAATTAGCAATAATTTTGGTTTTTGGTTTTTAATAAATATGTAGGTAGAAATATGTCTGTACAAGCGGTAAATAGTGTAAATAATATTCAACAAAAGCCTGTTCAATCACCGATTGAACCCAAAAAGTCCGAACAAAAAGAAAGTATTGCAAACGGTACGACATTGTTGCTTGGCAGTTTGGCTGCACTTGCTATCGGTGCAGGCATATATTTTGCGACAAAAGGCAGGGGCAAAACACCTAATGTTTCAGGAAACAAATTTAAAACAATCATAAAAAAAGACGGTTCAATGGAAAGATTATTTCCTAATGGAAACACTGTAAATATAAGAACTGTCAAAAATCCTAACGGCTGGAGTAGAACTATTACTGTTACCGATTCTAATGGGAAAAAGATTTGTGAACGGCATAAAAGTCTTGGAAAACATTCTGATTATTCTATATTTGATGTTGAAACAATGAAAGCATATAATTCTGATGACAAACATACTATAAAAATATGGAAAAATATTTATAAAACAAGTGATAAAACTGAGATAAAAACAAATGAATGTTATTATAATGAAAAAGGTCATAGTTTAGACGATACAAACTTATTAAAACGAAAATCAGAATCAAAAACCATAGATAAAGATGGTAAATTAATTGAGGAATCAAGCGACTTGAAAGAACGAAATAAATTTGGTTCTTTTGATGAACATGAATATTACATGCACTTACCTAAAGAAAAAGAAGGTGTAATACGAACAAGTACAACTCACACGGAATATTTAGAAAATGGTATAAAGAAAACAAATTATACAACAGAAGATGTGGATGCTAATGGTAATAGATTGTGGGATAAGCAACAACTTATTATTGAAGATAAAAATAAAAATATTGCAGAAAGGACAACACATAATTATAGTTATATAATTGATAATCAAGGAAAACCGATACTGGGAAATAATTCATATTATTCTAAAGAAACTTATCCTTTAAATGATAATAAGGATTATATAAGTCATTATAGTAAATACTTCAGTACAGGAGAAGGGCTAAGTCATGAAGGGCAAACTTTGTATGAAATTACTGATTATACACGTAATGAAAATGGGGTAGGTTTATTAAAACGATATTGGGAAGATTTGGAAGGGAAAGTCATAGAAGGTTCCCTTAAACAAAAGCAGGGTAAAGATGTGAAATGGGATACAATTATTTGGGATTAATTCAGCAAATAGGTCGGGTTTCAACCCAACAAAAATTATATAAATTAACGATAATAAGTCGTCATTGTGAGTCGCCGAAAGGCTTCGGCGACGGAACCATCTAGCCAATAAATCAAAATTATTGAATTGAAGAATTTTTTAAATTGAAAATATTGTCTGGACATGAAAAATTAGCTGGATTGCTTCGTCGGACAAGCCTTTGCCCTCCTCGCAATGACGACTATCTCGGTCAGTAGTGCGTTGACGGGGAGGTTCAAATTACAAAAATAAACATTTCCCTCTCCTACAACATTTTTAAGTAGGAGAGGGAGCAGTTGTAGGCGAAGAATGAGCCGTACAAATGCGGGTGAGGTTAGGGTGGGGTTATCTTATTTTATTTAACACCCTTTCAGCCAATTCCTTTGCATATTGCATTTTGAATAACAAATTCAGACCTGTGTAAATTACAATACACACAACTGCGACGGTCAAAATCTTTGCGCCTTCAAATAATATCCCTTCTAACAAAACATATTTGTCAAAAAGAATTGCGCAAACAAAACAAGCGCACAAGGTTATCGCACCTGCAACGCACATTTTAAACAAATTCAAAAACAAACTCTTATAATCCATTTTTAATTTTTTATTCATTAAATATCCAAGCACGCAAGCGTTAAATAGGGTTACAAGCGAAGTAGAAAGCGTAATCCCGCCTATTCCCATACCTAAAACCGAAATAAATCCCCAGTTGCACAAAAATTTCAACACAATCGACACAAATGCCACAATAAACGGCGTTTTTGAATCGTTAAACGAATAATAAACTCTTGTTATGGAATCTCTGAAAACATAAGGTAATATTGAAACAGACAAGAACCACAACGCCTCAGTTACCATAAATGTTGCGTTTTCGTCAAACGCTCCGCGCTCAAACACCAATCTTACAGCATCTGTACCAACAGTCAAAATTCCTATAATAATCGGGATTGCTGCGAAGAAAAGAACCCCGACACCTTTATTAAAGTAGTTTTTAATCCCTTCCATATCGCCTTCTGCAACCAGTCTTGAAAAAATCGGGAAAAGCGGAACCAAAAACGCAGTAACCAAAATTCCGACAGGGAATTGAAAAACCCTGTTTGCATAACCGATTGCAGTCCAAGCACCGTCAGATATTGATGATGTGAAAAACATATCAACATAAATATGAATTTGCCCCACAGTAGAGCTTAAAACCGCAGGGAACAAAAGTTCCGTAATCTCTTTAAAATTCGGATTATTTACAAATTCAAAATTCGGCCTCCACAAAAATCCCAACTTCCTAACATTAGGATACTGGATTACAATCTGTAAAATCGCCCCGATTGTCGTTGCCCACGCAAGCGCATAACCTTTTTGATCATTCGGCGCGGCAATCACAATCCCTGCAATTATTGCAATACTCATAATTATAGGCGACAAATTCGGGAGCATAAATTGTTTATAAATAATCAAAATTCCGTAATATATCCCGACAATTCCGCCGATAATTAATAACGGCGTCATAATCTGCAAATGAGTTGACGCAAGCCTAATCATTTCCTCAGATCCGCCCGAAATTATTAACCCCATAATCTGTTTTGGAAAAATCAGCAATAATGCCGACAAAGCAAGAAAAAATACAAATGATGCCGTCATAAATGTTGAATACAATTTATTGACGTTTTCTTGCGGTTTTTCCGATAAAGAAGGGATTAATTTTGAAAACACAGCAACAGTCGCACTGTGAAAAGGTCCGCCGACTCCGCCTAAAAGTATCAGAGACAGTGACGGTATCTGATATGCGTAATAGTATGCATCAGAAACTAAAGAAGCACCGTAATAGTTTGCGATAACTATATCTCTTATAAACCCGATTAGTTTGCTCACAATCGTTACGACAGCGATTACCCATGCCGCATGTAAAACTGATGTTGTGCTATTATTATTTTTACCAGATATATCCGTTGTCATTTTTTTCTACCAATTCTATATATAATCTTATGCCTTTATGGGCAGAGCTTCCGTATAATTCAGGGGAAGAAAATACTATGGTGTTTCTTCCTTTTTGAATAAATTTTGAGATATCAATTTCGGAGTATCTTTTGTGTCCAAACATTTCTTTTGGAAGTTCATATATTTTCTCACGTCCGTTAATATCTATTTTAAGGTTGTTTACGCCATATTTATTATCTATTATAACTTTTGCATATTTTTTTGGAACATAAAAACTCTGTTCAACAGAAATTTGAGAAATATCGTTAGAAATTATAACAGGTTTTGTCGCCAAAGTTATATCCGTATAATAATGTTGTAAAATATTATCAAAAGGTTTATGAAGTTCATTGCCCATGAAACCGGCACCAAACTGACTCATACCGACTCCGTGTCCAAAACCTCCGCCATATGCTTTTATTAAAATTAGGTTTCCGTTGTCATCTGTGATATTTTCAAAAACAACATTAGCACTCGGGAGTGCTTTGCCGTCTTTTGTTATTAAACGTCTTATGACAAGTTCTTTTTGTATTTTGTATGTATTGCCTGATGTGACAATTTCCATTTCAATAATTTTTCCGGAATCACCACGTTTATTCACCCTAATTTCTTTTATTTCTCCGACTTTTTCTCCTTTATAAAAAGCAGGTTTTATAAATCCTGTAGCGGATTGAGCAGGTAGTGTAGTCTGAATTGAATTTCTGAATTCCTCAGGAGTCCATTCTCTTTCCCATCTAAAATAGGGTGAACGAATATCATATGCATCGGGTTTTGATTTGTAATATAGAGATGCAGCTTCTTCAGTGTTCAAAGGTTCTTGCCCGATAATATCAGGCTGCGCTTTTAAATACGGTTTTTCTTTGGACGGAAATTCTTTTGTTTTAGGGTCGGAAAAGGCATTTGAATAGCTTTCTGTATATCCGCCTGCAGTTGATGAATATTGCGCCAATATTAAATCCCAGCCGTAGAGTGCAACAATACCCTCTGTTTCTTTTACTGCTTGCGTCGCAAGTGGTTTTTCCGTATTTGCGCCAAAATAAACCTGACTTGCCACAGAATCTACAACATCATAATTTGGTGATGCTTTTGTTCTTGGTGATAAAACATAATTTCTTGCGGCAACGCTTTGTGCTTTCAGCGCTTCAAGTCCGAATGTTACAGGCATTTCATTAGGTACAACACCTTTTAAATATTCTTCAACTTCTACCATATTAACAAGGTTGAATGTAGTTGTGCTGTTTGGTATCAATTCAAATGCTCCGTGATAAAGAGCTTGTTTGCCGGCTCTTTTTAACCCGCCAACACCTAACAGACCATAGTTGCTTGTAATTTGTATCGGGCCGTCAACTCTTTCAGGCTCAGTGTTTTCGGGAGTATGTATATAAAAATATCCGTTTTTATAAGATATTTTGATATTTTTGTTAGCGCCAATATTGCTGATAAGTATTTTATTGTCGTAAATTTGGGTATCGCCTGTTCCGAATATTGTTATTTCGTTGTATTGATAAGTCCCGAAATTTGTTGTGCCGATTCCGACTCTAACGACTTGTGATGTTGGTTTATTAATTTTTTGGATAGCTTCTTGAGCAGCCAAAAGTGTTGCCTGCGGGATTGCAGGCATGTATTGAGCTTGTGCAAAGCCACCCAAAATTATAGATATAATTATTGCAAGTATGCATTTTTTCATACAGATATTATATGACAAATACAACAAAATTATAATTCTGATGAATAAAAGTAAAAAGTAATAAGTGAAATGTGAAAAGACCTTATCAGTGAGCTATGCTCACGAAAAAGCTGACCTTTGACGGAGTGAACAATCAATGTTTGTGAGAGGATAACAAAGCGAGCACTGTCTGAACGGTAAAGTAATCAGATTCTGAATCAAGTTCAGAATGACAGTTACAAAAGTGAGTTTGCTCGCTATAGCTCGAACAATTACATTGATGTGAACGAAGGAACAGGTCGAAGTTTCTTTGGTGTCTTTCTTTTCGACAAAAGAAAGACACTGCAGGGGTGCAGGGGCGGCATAAGCCCCGCAATACGATATTATAACATTAACCCTCACCCTAACCCTCTCCCAAAGGAGAGGGAATGAATTTAATACAACAGAATTATAATTCTGTTGTGTTTAAGATTTCTTTAACGTAGTTAAAATAATCGTTATTTTTATATTTTTCAATACTTTTTGAAAGTGTTTCTTTGGTTACAAACCCCATCCTAAAGGCAACTTCTTCAAGACAAGCTATTTTTATACCCTGATTTTCTTCTACAGTTTGTACAAATTGGCTTGCTTGCAAAAGAGAATGATGCGTTCCTGTATCGAGCCATGCAAAACCGCGTCCCAAAAGCTGAACTTCTAAATTACCGTTTTGCAAATATATATTATTCAGATCTGTTATTTCAAGCTCACCCCTTTGAGATGGTTTGAGATTTTTCGCATATTCAACAACTTTGTTATCGTATATATATAAACCTGTCACTGCATAATTAGATTTTGGCTTTTGCGGTTTTTCTTCAATTGAAATAGCTTTTCCTCTTTCGTCAAACTCTACAACACCAAATCTTTGCGGATCCTTTACATAATAACCAAAAACTGTTGCTCCGCCTTTTTCTTCCGTATTTTTAACAACCTGTTTTAAAGTTCCTGAAAATCCGGGACCATAAAAAATATTGTCGCCAAGAACCAGCGCAACACTGTCATTTCCTATAAATTCTTCACCTAAAATAAATGCCTGTGCCAAACCGTCAGGTGATGGCTGTTCTTTGTACAAAAATTTAACACCAAATTGGCTTCCGTCACCCAAAAGACGTTTAAAATTAGGCAAATCTTGCGGGGTTGAAATAATCAGAATGTCTTTTATTCCGGCAAGCATTAAGACAGATATCGGATGATAGACCATAGGTTTGTCATAAATTGGAAGCAACTGTTTTGAAACCGCTATTGTGCTCGGATGCAATCTCGTTCCTGCTCCGCCTGCTAATACTATACCTTTCATAAATTTCTCCTTTTTGTTTGAAAAAATTATACAGAAAACAGATTATTAACGCAACGGGGAATAGATTTTATTTGAGAGTGATAAATAATTCATAAAAAGGGGTGAAGAAATGAAAAAAATCTTAATTACAGGATTATTAATATTATGCACGCAAATGATTGGAGGAGCTATGGAAAATAATATAAAATTTGATAATAATACATACTTTTTGTCTAACCCGAATACATCTAATGAAACTTATATTTATTTTTTGAATGATGATAATCCTGAAAAATGGCATTCCCAAATGGTTGTTGAGCATATTGTAGATAAAGCTAATTCAACGGAAGCATCCGCTGAATATGCGCATCAGGTTCAATCCGAAAACCCCGGAGCTTCAGTTTTAGTCTATCCTGATGCATCAACTGTCGGTGTTTTAACCTTTCCGTCAAATAAGGATTTTTATGAATACAATGCAATAGTTTTCAAAAATAATAACGGCTTGGGTTTAAAAAAAATTACCTTTGCAAAACGATTTTATGCCGATGAAAACGGTGGGGTAGAAAGCGCAAGAGTCAAAGCCATAGCCTTTGCAGAAGATTACAATAAAAAATACATGGAGCTTTTGAACCGTGAAGCAGCGCAGATAGGTTTAGATTAAAGTTGAATATTCAATAATTTTATTGTAAAATATCTTTCATAAGGAGTTGTTATGGAAGATATTGATATTTACTATAAAAATCAGGATGAAAATTCAAAACTTATTTATACAATCGGGCTTTTGTGGGGAAAAATAAGCTCAAAGCTTGATGAAGTTTTAGCGCCAAAAGGACTGAATATCGCAAAATTTAATATTCTCATGATAATAAAACATGTTGGCGGATATGACGGTATTCAACAAAACTGCATTAGCAAAAAACTGCTTGTAACCGCATCAAATATAACAAAACTTTTGGACAGATTAGAAAAAGACGGACTTGTAACCCGCAATTCCAAGAAAGATGATAAACGTGTAAAGCTAATCAGAATAACGGATTTTGGTTCTCGGTTGCTTGATGATATTTGGATAGATTACAAAAAAGAAATCTCTAAAATAATGGCTGATTTCCCAGCCGGCAAAGAAAAACAAGTAGAAAAAATATTAGTTGAATGGTTAACTAATATTAAGTAATGTAAAATATAAAAGCAAAATACTTGAATATTTAATAGTTGAATGGTAAACTATTTATATAAAGGAGTTTACCATGAATAATAATTTTAAAGATTCTGTATGTTTTCTAATTTGTTGCGCTGCAGGGTTTTTGTACACATTTATGATATGTTTTTTGTGTTTGATTTTTATTCCGTTCCTATTTTTGTTTGGAGTTGCGCCAAGTTTAAGTGTAATTTCTGCTTTTGTGCTTATCTGTATGTCAAAAGGAAGCTTGCTAATTTTGATGATTATACTTGCGCAGCTGATTTCATTTGTTGTTTGGCTGTTAAAACCTATATTTACAAATAGTTTTGATATCAAAAATTCAAGAGAAAATAACCGTAGAAAAATTCCGTTATTGATTTTGTGGACAATGTTTGCAATTTCAATAATTTATCCTATTGTACAATTTGTTGTGGTTTGTAAATTAGGCTTGCAGCTGTAATTTTGGCAGGGCGGGATACCTTGTCCGCCGATAGTTAAATTTTTGGGTTGGTACCTCGACCTACGTTAGACAAAGGAGTTTGCCATGAATAACAAGTTAAAAACTTTTTTCAGTTCAAAGACTTTCCGTATTACATCAAATATCGGTTTAGCATATATTGCGTTTATAGTTTTGCTTTGTGGTGTTATATATTGTTTTGAAATAAATCATTGGGACGGAAATATGTTGGGTTGGACAATATTGCTTGGCTGCTATTTTATTGGCTTACCTGTATTGTTTATTATCAGTATTTTGCCGATTGTCGGGCTGATAGAAGATTTTGATGACGGAGTTAAAATAAGAGAAATGCCGAAGAAAATTTTAATTCCCAGAATTGTCGGATTTGTTGCATATTTAGTGCCTATAATTTTTATTGTTGCAGTATTGGTTATTAAATGTTTTGATATTATTAAAAGTTATTTCGGATAATATTTGAAAGGAAGTTATGTTTAAAGATTCAGCTTGTTTTACAATCAGTTTAATTGCGGGTGCATTATATCTTTTTATATTAATTTTAGTCGGTTTGCTTTGGCTGGCCGGTTTGGCTTTCGGACCTGCTGCCGGCGGCGGTTTTGCTGCGATACTTTTATTGGCTATGATTGGTGGTACAATAGTTATTCCGTTTTTTGTTCTTGCACAGTTGATTTCACTTTTTGTTTGGTTGCTAAAGCCTGTGTTTAAGGGTGATGGCGAAAATAATACAAAAAAATCAAAGTTAAATATTTTAGAATATATATTGATTTCAATTTCGGTAATTTATCCGATTTTGCATTTTTTCTTACCATTACGTTATTTTTTTAGATAAAATGTAAAGATTAGCTTAATATTACTTGTTTTTGCTTGTTTGTGATACAATATAATAAAGAGGTTAGGACTTGGAGGATATTTAATGACTCAGCAGAACATGTTTGCAGACGGGAAAATTGTTCCTGTAAATATTAGAGAAGAAATGAAACGTTCATATATCGATTATGCGATGAGTGTAATCGTAGGTCGTGCATTGCCGGATGTTCGTGACGGTTTAAAACCTGTTCACAGACGTATTTTGTATGCAATGAATGAGCTTGGGATGACACCTGACAAACCGTTTAAGAAATGTGCCCGTATCGTTGGTGAAGTTCTCGGTAAATATCACCCGCACGGCGACAGCTCTGTATATGAAGCATTAGTTCGTTTGGCTCAGGATTTCAACACAAGATATTTGGTAGTTGACGGACATGGAAACTTCGGTTCTGTTGACGGTGACGGTGCAGCAGCTATGAGGTACACAGAAGCTCGTATGCACAAGATTACTCAATCAATGCTTGCAGATATTGATTGCGAAACTGTTGAGTTTGAACCAAACTTTGACGGTTCTCTGCAAGAACCATCCGTTTTACCTGTAAGGCTTCCTATGTTATTGTTAAACGGTTGTGCAGGTATCGCAGTTGGTATGGCAACAAACGTTCCTCCACACAACTTGTCGGAAGTTGTTGACGGTACAATCGCTTTAATTGATAATCCAAATATTACTGTTGCAGAGCTTATGGAATATATCAAAGGTCCTGATTTCCCGACTGCAGCTACAATTATCGGTTTGAACGATATTAAACAGGCTTATGAAACTGGCCGCGGCTCTATCAAGATGCAAGCTGTTGCTAATTTTGAAGAAATTGCAGGCGGCGGCGGTCGTCAAGGACGTACGGCGATTGTTATTACAGAAATTCCTTATCAGGTTAATAAATCCGTACTGATTGAAAAAATTGCAGAACTTGTAAAAGATCAGAGAATCAACGGTATTTCCGATATCAGAGATGAATCTGACAGAGAGGGTATGCGTATCGTAATCGAACTTAAACGTGATGCTAAACCTGATGTCGTTAAAAATAATTTATTCAAATACACTCAACTTTCAACAACGTTCGGGGTAAATATGCTTGCACTTTGCGGTAAACAACCAAGATTGATGAACTTGTACGAGGTTTTATCAGAATTTGTTGAACACAGGGTTGAAATTGTAACAAGAAGAACAATTTTCTTCCTGAAAAAAGCAAAAGTCAGAGCGCATATTTTGGCAGGTTTGATTATCGCTTTGGGTTCAATTGACGAAGTTATTGAAATTATCAAGAAATCAAAAACTACTGATGATGCAAGGGTAGCTTTGATGAGCAGGTTCGGACTTGATGTTGACCAATCAAATGCAATTTTGGAAATGCAATTGAGAAGATTGACTGGTTTGGAACAAGACAAAGTTAAGGCTGAATATGATGAATTAATCAAGAAAATCGCTGAATACGAAGACATTCTTGCAAGCCGTCAAAAAATCCTTGATATCATCAAAGTTGAATTGCTTGAAGATAAAGAAAAATACGGAGATGAAAGAAAAACTCAAATTTTACCTGAACAGGGTGAAGTGACTATCGAAGATTTAACTCCAAACACTCCGATGGCAGTATTTATTACTCATCAAGGATATTTAAAACGTATTTCTCTTGACACATTCGAAAGACAAAACCGTGCAACACGCGGTAAATCAGGCATAAAAACAAAAGAGGATGATGATATTCAACATTTCTTTACTGCAATGATGCATGACAAAGTGTTGTTCTTCTCATCTAAAGGAACAGTTTACAGCCTGAATGTTTATGACTTCCCTGAAGGCGGACGTCAGGCAAAAGGTTTGCCGATAGTAAATGTTCTTCCGATAGATCAGGACGAAAGAATTACGGCGGTTGTACCTGTCAGCCAATTCTCTCACGAATTGAATTTGATTATGTTGACTAAGAAAGGTTATATAAAAAGAATTGAACTTGATAACTTCTCAAATATCAGAAGAAACGGTATTATAGCAATCGGTTTGGAAGAAAATGACGAGCTTTGCTGGGTAAAACTTGCGACTGCAAGAGATGAAATTATTATTGGTACATCTTGCGGTATGGCAATCAGATTCCCGATTGAAGATTTAAGACCACTTGGACGTTCAGCTCGTGGTGTAACTTCTATGAAATTAAGAACAGGCGACGAAATTGTCGGATGCGATATCGTACCTCGTGACTATGATGCTGATTTACTTGTTGTAACATCAGACGGATTTGGTAAACGTACTAAATTATCAGAATTCAGAAGTCAAAACAGAGGCGGAATTGGTCTAATTGCGACTAAGTTCAAAACATCAACATCAAAACTCGTTGCATTGACAATCGTTCAGGATTCCGATGATATTATGATGGTTACGGCAAACGGTGTTGTCACTCGTTTGAATGCCGGATCAATTTCCCGTCAGGGACGTCCTGCAACAGGCGTAAGAGCTCAGAATCTTGTTGACGGTGATACTGTTGTTTCAGTTAACAAAATTGTAAATCCTGATGAAGACGAACAGGTTAAAAAAGATGTGGCTTCAATGGATGCAGAAGAAGAAATATCCAATGTTTCTCAAACAAGTTTGTTAGACAATAACCAAACAGAAAAATAATTGATTTACAAATAACAAAAGGCAGATAGAAATATCTGCCTTTTTGTTTTATACGTATAAAAAACTTCCTGAAACTATTTAGTTTCAGGAAGTTTTGATTATTTATTAAAGACTATTTCTTTGAAGATTTAGCTTTTGTTGATGATTTTGATGAGTAATAATCTCTTACAACACCTTCAAAAGCGTCCAGATAAATAGCCTTGATATCGCTCATAAGAGGATATGCAGGGTTTGCACCTGTACATTGATCGTCAAATGCCAATTCAACCATTTCATCAAGTTTTGCATTGAAGTCTTCTTCAGTAACTCCAAAATCTTTGATTGAATTTGGAAGATTGATAGATTTCATTAATTTATCAATTGCAGAAATCAGCAATTCAACCTTTTCATCATTAGTCTTTCCGCCCAAACCAAGTTCGTCAGCAATTTGAGCATATTTTTCTTTTGCGTTCGGGAACTTGTATTGAGGGAATGTTGCTTGTTTGTGAGGATAATCAACAGCATTATATTTGATAACCTGTCTGATTAACAATGCATTAGCAACACCGTGTGGAACATGGAACATTGCACCAAGTTTGTGAGCCATTGAGTGACACAAACCTAAGAATGAATTTGCAAATGCCATACCTGCAATAGTTGCTGCATAGTGCATTTTTTCTCTTGCGATAGGATCGTTTGCACCTTCCTTCCAAGATCTTTCCAAATATTTGAATACAAGTTTTGATGCTTCCAAAGCATTTGAATTTGTAAAGTTTGTAGCCATACAAGATACATAAGCTTCAATTGCGTGAACCAAAGCGTCAATACCTGAAGCTGCTGTCAAACCTTTTGGCATACCGTCGACATAATTTGGATCGATAATTGCCATTGTCGGTGTCAATGCATAATCTGCAATAGCATATTTAACGTGAGATTCGTCATCTGTAATAATTGCAAACGGTGTAACTTCAGAACCTGTACCTGATGTTGTAGGAATTGCAACCATTGCTGCTTTAGAACCCAAATCAGGAATTGAACAAATTCTCTTTCTGATATCCATAAATCTCATAGATATATCAGAGAAATCAGTTTCCGGATGTTCATACATTAACCACATAATTTTTGCTGCATCCATCGGAGAACCACCGCCCAATGCTATGATTACGTCAGGTTCATATGGTCTTATGATATCCATTGCCTGATTAATTGTTGACAATGTCGGATCCGGTTTTACATCAAAGAAGATTTGATGATCAATACCGATTTCATCCAAAACGTTAGTTATACTGTCAACGGCACCGGAATTAAATAAGAATCTGTCAGTTACGATAAATGCACGTTTTTTACCTTTAAGTTCACGGAGTGCTAAATCAACTGCACCACGTTTGAAGTAAACTTTTGGCGGAACCTTAAACCAGAGCATATTTTCTCTCCTTTCAGCAACTGTTTTGTAGTTAAGTAAGTGTTCTACACCGATGTTTCCTGAAACAGCATTGCCGCCCCAAGAACCGCATCCCAATGATAATGATGGTTCAAGCTTGAAGTTGTACAAGTCACCGATACCACCTTGAGATGAAGGTGAATTGATTAATACACGGCAAGATGGCATCAATTCTGCATACATATTAACTCTGTCTTGTTTTCTTGTATCTGTGTAAAGAACAGATGTATGACCTGCACCGCCTTTAGAAACCAATTCATATGCCATTTCAGTTGCTTGTTTAAAATCTTTAGCTTTGTACATAGTTAAAATTGGTGATAATTTTTCTCTAGAGAACGGATCGTTCCAGTCAACAGAAGGTCTTTCACAAAGCAAAATCTTTGAATATTCAGGAATTGAGAAGCCTGACAATTCAGCAATTTTATAAGCAGGTTGACCAACGATAGAAGGATGTGCTGTTCCCCTTGCAGGATCGATGAACGGAAGATCCATCATTTTCTTTTCTTCTGCTTTAGATACTAAATAAGCACCTCTGTATAAAAATTCTTTCTTAACTTCTTCGTATACATCTTCAACAACAACAACAGATTGTTCTGAAGCACAAATCATACCGTTGTCAAATGTTTTTGACATAATTATTGAAGAAACAGCCATTTTAATATCAGCAGTTTCATCAATAACTGCAGATGTGTTACCCGGACCTACGCCTAATGCAGGATTACCTGATGAGTAAGCAGCCTTAACCATACCCGGACCACCTGTTGCCAAAATGCAAGCAATATCAGGGTGTTTCATTAATTGACCGGACAATTCAACTGACGGAACATCAATCCAACCGATAATATCTTCCGGAGCACCTGCTTTAACAGCAGCATCCAAAACAACTTTAGCAGCTGCAATAGTTGATTTTGTAGCTCTTGGGTGTGGTGAAAAGATTATAGCATTTCTTGTTTTCAATGCAATTAAAGATTTAAAAATAGCAGTTGATGTCGGGTTAGTTGTAGGGATGATACCTGCAATAATTCCGAGTGGTTCAGCAACTATTTTTGTTCCGTTTGCACTGTCTTCTTTAATTATTCCGCAAGTTTTTGCGTTTTTGTGTTTGTTGTAAATGTATTCTGAAGCAAAGTGGTTTTTGATAATTTTGTCTTCAAGAACACCCATACCTGTTTCTTCAACAGCCATACGTGCCAGCGGAATACGAGCTTTATCAGCAGCAGATGCTGCAGCTTTAAATATTGCATCTACTTTTTCCTGTGAGAAAGTAGAGTAAATTTTTTGAGCTTTTTTAACTCTTTCAATAAGTAATTCAAATTGTTCGGCAGAATCAACAATACTTGATTTGTTTAAGGCTTTTTCAAGTTTGTCTACTGTCTTTTTTGCACTTTTTGTAGCCATTATATTTCTCCTTTTTAAAGTATAGCTAAAATTAATTTGTGATTTTTTTCACAAATACATTATAAAATAAATATCTTTAAAAAGCAAGTGTATTTTTTACAATCTTTATACAATTTTAATATATCATTTGAACAGATGAAAACGTTATTTGAAAACTAATATATAATTTAGTTATGAACGGATTTCAAAAAATTATATATTTTTTCTTGGAACTCCAGGAAAAACATTTAAGAAAAAAGCTTGAAAAACATTTAAAAACTTCAAGCAAAAATGCGACATCAAAAACTGTTGTTTCTTCTTCTGTAACTATGACTTTGAATGCAGATACAGAAAAAAATAAAGCACTTGTGAAAAAAAATGTTTCTGAAATTGTGGATGCCTGCAATAATGATTCAAATAAATTGCTTTCATATATAGAAAGTAAAGGCACAAAAATATACAGAATAGATAATGCTGACAGGTTGTTGGGTGTTATTAAAGAAGAAGAAGGGCTGATAACTCAATTAGAGGGTTTGAAAGCAATATATATAAATATAATTACTAAATCCGGAATAAGTTTAAAATCAAAACCAATGTTTGTTATGCGTAACGGAGAGATTGATCCTTACTATATGGCGCATCAGTTTTACAAATGGTATGCTTTAAATATGGGGTTGCCCGGTTTTGATTTTATGTCGCAAGAAATATTTAAAATATATCTCAATTCTGATGGTGCGATATTATCGAATTTAAATCTTGACGAGATGGTCGGGTTAAAAGAGGCTATCAATAGAGATCAAGAAGCTACAGATTTTGCACTCACGCTTGCAAAGCATAAAGAGGGTTCTAAAAAAGTTCTTGAAAAAATGCAGGATGGCGGAGCAAATATATAAGTATTAGTTTTGCTGTTTGAATATGTTTTTATCTTTTAAATCATTGCGATTAACCACAAGGCCGCATTTAGAGCAGGCGAGTGTTTCTTCACTGCTGTCTATTGGCAAAAATATATGTTCACAGGTATCAGAATTTTCAATATCTTCCTGACCAAAAGGATCATATTTCTTTCGGGGTTCATATTTTTTATTCGGATTAATCCATTTTACGATAAGTTCAAAAAGGTACATAATTACAAATTGAATGTTTCAGGCAAAAGTTCTTCCAACGTATAAATTTTGATTTTGTCATTGATTTTTACGATTACATCAAGTCCGTTTTCACTTTTAAACTCGTTTAAAACTTGTCTGCAAGCTCCGCAAGGAGTGCAATTATCCATGTTTGGTGAATAAATTGCAACAGCTTTGATTTTTAATTCACCGTTAACAATTGCATCACCAACAGCATTACGCTCTGCACAAATAGTCATACCGTAACTTGAATTTTCAAAATTGCAGCCTACATATGTGTTGCCGCTTTCTGCTAAAACACAAGCTCCTACTTTGAATTTTGAATAGGGGGCATATGCTTTTTTTGAAGCTTCTTCTGCTTTTTTTATCATTTCTTCGTATATCATAATTTAAATTTATACTTTTTTTATCGGTTTGAAATCGGTTAATTATATGAGATTGTGCTATAATAATTTTATGAAATTATTATTGAAATTATTTATTACATTTTTATTCTTTATTTTGCCTGCAAATGCTGCGACATTTGATGTTCTTGTTTTGCCGGTAGACCTTTTTCAAACAAAAGAAAATTATTACGGTTTTGATGAAGTATCAGAAATTGTTGCTAACGATATTATAAAAGATTTCAATAACTCAAAAGGTAAAATAAAATCACCTGATTTATATGAAGTACGTGCAAAATTGAGTCAGGATTCTAAAGATAAACAAATTGTACAAAGCGCATTAGATAATTACAGATATAACAACAAGATAAATTATGATGTTTTTAAAATTGTAGGTAATGCCTTTAATTGCAATTCTGTTCTTATTGTTTCGTCTTCTGCAGTAACTAATAAAAATTCTTTAAAACGCAGTGTGTGGGAAGTCTTGGAAATATCAACAGAATTTAATGCGACATACCCCTATAGAATGGATACTTCACTTGTATTGCTGGATACAGCCAATAATATGGTTATGTGGAGTAATAATTATTCCGCAAAGTTAGGTGCAAATGATAATATATATGCTGCCAAAAATTATGCACAGGCAAATGGTGAATATGAAAAAATAAAATTATATTCATCTACAATTGTTGCACCATCTGCGTCGCAAAATATTATTTTGAGATTTTTCCCAAAGTCAATAACACCTGTTGAAACAAAGATTCAAGACACCGGTGGTGCATTGAGATATGATAGCAAATCAATTCCGGAACCTCCTAAAGAAAAGAAGGATGATGTCCCGTACACCGGTGATTTGTTGTACGATTTTTAATACTTTTTATGCATATTATCAAAATTATTTTGGTTTTGCATGTTTTGTTGTTGATTATTCATTCTGTCTATGCTGTTTTGCAGGTTGTTGTGAGTATCATCTCTCATTTGTTGATGAATATTGTTTTGATTATTGTAATCGTATTTGACATCAGAAGAAGCTCCCCTTTCTTCGTTGATAAGAGGTCTTATTTCAATTTGTGATGGTGTTCTTGCGTAAGAAACATCTTTTAATTCGGTAATAAGTTTCTTTGCATCTAAAAAAGCAATAATCGTTATAACAAATATTGTCAAAAATATGAGAGTTTTTTTCATGGTTTTCTCCTTGCTAATAATTTTACAAAATTTTGTTTATCTATAAATTGTATTAAAGTGTATATTTAATTACTTGCATTCAGAGGATTGAAATGATAAAATGTATTTGAAAGAAGAAGGGGAATTTTATGGCAAGATTAATAAGACCGACTTGGGCTATCAGATGTGTACAGTCAGGTTGTAAAACACTTTTCGAAGTAGCACAATTAGAAGACGGAAAACAACAGGAAGTTGTATGTCCAAATTGTGGCGAGCATTATGTTTATCCGATTTATGACAATGAGGAAGATAAATAGTTAAATGTCATGCTGAATTTATTTCAGCATCTCATATGAGAGATCCTGAAACAAGTTCAGGATGACGGATGTTTTACAATACGGATAAACAATACAACCAATTCAGTGCATATCTGAAAAATAAATTTGGTGTTAAGGTTTATAAGATAACTCTTGATGCCGGTTTTTCGTGTCCAAATCGTGACGGAACAATTTCTTCAGGCGGCTGTATTTTTTGTGATGACGGCGGAAGCTATGCACAAACTTATTCAAATCTTTTGTCGATTGATGAACAATTACAAGAGGGAATGAAACTTCAAAAAGAACGTTTTAAGGCAAAAAAATTTATGTCTTATTTTCAGGCCTTTTCAAATACATACAAACCTGTAAATGAGCTTGAAAAAATTTATAATTCGGCATTAAACCATCCTGATATAGTCGGGATTTCCATAGGTACAAGACCGGATTGTGTTGATAATGACAAAATAAAACTTATTTCATCATATACAAAAGATTATGAGACTTGGTTGGAATATGGTTTGCAATCAATTCATGACAAAACATTAAAAAGAATTAACAGAGGGCATGATTATAATTGTTTTTTGAGAGCTTTTGAAAAAGCCAAAAATGCAGGGATAAAAGTATGCGCTCATGTGATTTTAGGAATGTGGGAAACGCATGATGAAATGATGCAGACCGCAAAAGAACTCGCAAGAATTGGAATTGACGGGGTAAAGCTTCATCAATTCAGCGCATTAAAGGGAACAGAGCTTGCAAAAATGTATGAAAGAGGTGAAATAGAATTTGAATCAGAAGATGAATATGTTAGTCTTTTGTGCGATTTTCTTGAATATCTTCCAAAAGAAACAACAATTCATCGTCTTGCCGGAAACGGACTTGTATCCGAAAATATTGCACCATTGTGGCTTGGTAAAAAATGGGAATGTTTGAATAAGGTGGATAGGGAATTTGAGCGTAGAGGAACGTGGCAAGGAAAAAAGCTGATTAGAGGGTTAGAGGAGTAGAGGAATAGTCTATTATCGATAATAGCTAATCCTCTAGTATTCTATTCTTCTATACACCTACTTCTTAACATTTCTTAACACAATAGCAAAAAAAAAATTTTTCGCATGTTACAATAATGAAAAATGGAGAAAAATATGTTAACAATCCAACCTGCAATAAATTCTCAAAAGACAGCATTCGGTCAAAGAAGAAATCAAAGACGCTTGTCTCAGGAAGAAATTCAAGCTATAAAAGAGCAGCGTGAATATGAACGAAATTATGATGAATTACTTGATCAGAAAGAAGAATTTTTAAATTTGGCAAATGATGAGGAGTTTAAAGTTCCGAAGCCTGCTAAGAAAATTCTTGAAGGCGGTGCTGTAATTACGACAGGACTTTTAGGTGGTATGGCTACAGGTTGGGGTGCTAAAAAATCAATTCAAGGTTTTGCAAAATTGAACAAAACTGCAGCAGTAGTAAATCTTAAAAAGCATGCCGCAGCAACAAAAGAATTTATTAAAACATCTGCAAAAGCAATTAAAAAAGAATTTTTGAAATCAGATGCATATAAAATGCCTGCAAATGCTATTAAAAAACAGTATAAGAAATTTGCAAGTACAAAAATCGGAAAACCTATTGCAAAATTCTTTGAAAACGTTGGTAACGGTATAAAAAATTTATTTAAAGATATCATGTCGGGCATAAAAAAATTACATAAAAAATCAAAAGGCATTGATAAAGCCAAAGTTGAAAAAGTAGTTGTCAATACTGCAGGTGTTTCAGGTGGTATTGCTTCAGGTGTTACTGCTATTAAAGATAAACAAAACAACGGGTTAAAAAATGATTAGTAAATTGGAACAATCTTCAATAGCATTTACGTCGACTAAAAAAGACGAAAAACGAGATGCGGAAAAGAAAGTGGTAACAGGCGGTGGCGCCGTTGCTGCTACTGCCACTGCAACACGTACTAAAGCTGCAAAATCAGGGTTTGATATGTTTGCATCTTCAAAAGAAGTTGCGAATGGTATGAAAAATGTTACCAGCACTGCGAAAACTGTTAATCAGACCGTAAAACAAACTACATCCCTTTGGGGTAAGGTTTGTGAAAATGCTAAATGGGCAAAAAATGCTGTTTTGAATTGGGGCAGTAAATTTAAAAATATGAAATATATCAGACCGTTAGTTGAAAATCCTGTATTTAGAGGTGCAGCAGGCTTTCTGGGTTATGGATTTGGCGTTGTAACTTTGATATCCGGATGCTTTGATATTGCTAAAGTTGCATCAGATGCCGCTCAAGGTCATCTTTTGGACAAAAATGCGTAATTAATTGTAAAATAAATGAAATCGTGCTAACTTTATGTTATGCACGATTTTATTTTGAGAGAAATTAAAGATACAAATGTTTCAAAAGAAATTGAAAAAATAGGATTTGATAAATCTTATATTCATAAGGCTTGTAAAAAATTTGAGTATAAAAATATAAAAATTTATAATTTAACTCCTGCTCAGGCAAATATAATAAAACAAACAGCAATATCTGTCGGTACTGATTGCGCAACACATCGAGAAGTAATTACAGGAAAAGCCGAAATCTCTGATTGTATTTTGGGCGGAAGTGTTTCTCAAATAAAAAAAATAGCTGAAAAGTTGAAGTTTCAGCCGTTTGGGCTAAAAGAACTTGGGGAAAATATATATAATTTTGTTTCTTGTGAAATTGAGCGAGATAATAGATGTAAAATCGTCGGAATTCTTAATTTAACCGAAAATTCATTTTCTGACGGCGGAATGTATAACAATTTTGAAAATGCTGTAAAGCATTTGGATGAAATGATAAAAGACGGCGCAAATATAATTGATATTGGTGCAGAATCTACAAAACCATATTCTTCTTCCGTTCCTGACGATGAACAGTTGAAGAAGCTTTTACCTGTCATTGATTATGCAAAAGGCAAAATCAAGCTGAGCATTGATACTCGAAGTGCAAAAGTTGCTGATGAATGCCTGAAAGCAGGTGCTGCTATTATTAATGATGTATCAGGATTTGATTATGATGAAAATATTGTAAATGTTATTGCCAAATATAATTGCCCAGTAGTTATTCAACATTCCAAAGGTACACCTGAAAATATGCAGGATGCTCCTCACTATAATGATGTTATTGAAGAAATATATTTAGATTTAAAAAAGAAATGCGATTTTGCAAAATCAAAAGGGATAGAAAATATAATTTTAGATCCGGGAATTGGGTTTGGAAAAACTCGTGAAAATAATTTTGAAATTATAAGACGAATTGAAGAATTTAAGGGACTTGGATATCCTGTGATGTTAGGTATTTCAAGAAAAAGCTTTTTACAAATTGATGACAATTTGGAGCGTGATATTTATACAACAGCAATAAATGCGCTGGCTATTGAGAAAAATATTGATTATATTCGTGTTCACAATGTAAAAATGCATAAAAAGCTCATTGATTTGATGAAAATGTTTGTGGTAGAATAATATAGTGTTATTGTCATTCTGAGGCGATAAAGTTTTGAGATTCTTCGCTGCGCTCAGAATGACGTATGAGCCGAAGAATCTCAAAAACCGGAGAGATAATTTATGGAAGATTTAAGAGATAAATATGAAGTTGTTATAGGTTTGGAAGTTCATGCGCAGCTTAAAACAAAATCAAAAATATTTGCGCCTGACGGGAATGAATTCGGACACGAACCTAACACAGAAACAAGTCCGATTACATTAGGAATGCCCGGAGTTTTGCCCGTTCTTAATAAAGAAGTTGTTAATATGGGTATTTTGACAGGTTTGGCTTTAAATTGCGAAATTCCTGAGAGATGTAAATTTGACAGAAAACAGTATTTTTATCCTGATCTTCCGAAAGGTTATCAGATTTCTCAGTATGATGAACCGATTTGCGTAAACGGATATTTGGATGTAAAAGGCAAAAGAATAGGTATTACACGTGCGCATTTGGAAGAAGATGCAGGAAAATTAGTTCACGCAGGTGCTGACGGTATTGCCGGTTCAAGCTATTCTCTAGTAGATTTGAACAGAGCAGGAACTCCGCTTTTGGAAATTGTATCAGAACCTGATATGAGAAGTTCTGAAGAAGCTCGTAATTATATGGAAGAATTGAGAAATATCGTCCGCTACATAGGTGTTTGTGACGGTAACCTTGAAGAAGGCTCTATGAGATGTGATGCAAATATTTCAATTATGCCTAAAGGTTCTAAAGAGTTTGGTACTCGTGCTGAAATTAAGAATGTAAACAGTTTCTCTGCGCTTCAAAGAGCTATAGAATACGAAATTGACAGACAAATTGAAATTGTTGAAGATGGCGGTGAAGTTGTTCAGGAAACAAGATTGTGGGATGATAACTCAAAAGAAACAAAATCAATGAGAGGTAAAGAAGATGCTCACGATTACAGATATTTCCCCGAACCTGATTTGATGCCTTTGAAAATTTCAAGAGAATGGGTACAGGAAATTAAAGACAAAATGCCTGAACTCCCTCAACAAAAACGTGAAAGATATATGTCTTTAGGTTTGAGCGAATATGATGCATCAGTTATTGTTGAACAAATGGGACTTGCGCTATTCTTTGATGAAGTTCTGAAATTAGGTGCTTCTCCAAAAATTGCTGTAAACTTTATCATGGGTGAAATTGCTGCATATTTGAAAGAAGAAAAATTGGAAATCTCTGATACGAAATTGACTCCTGAAAATCTTGCAGAATTGATTGCACTGATTGAAAAGAATACTATTTCCAATAATATCGGTAAACAAATTATTATCGATATGATGAAAGACGGAACAAAGGCTTCAAAGATTGTTGAAGACAGAGGTTTGAGCCAAATTTCAGATGAAGGTGCAATAAAAGAAATTGTACAAAAAGTTGTAGATGCAAACCCTCAACAGGTTGAAGCATACAGAGGCGGAAAAGTTCAACTTTTGGGATTCTTTGTAGGACAAGTAATGAAAGAAACCAAAGGCAGAGCTAATCCGAAATCTGTTAACGAGATTCTAAAAGAAATACTTGGATAAAATATGGTCATTCTGAGGCGGAATTTATGAGATTCTTCGCTGCGCTCAGAATGACAATGTAGCCGAAGAATCTCATATTATAATTATGTTATTTTTTAAACAAAATAAAAAATCCAGCATGGAAAAAGAAATCTTTGAACAGGCTAATGTTCTTGATAATCTTTTGCGTACTCATGTAAACGACAACAATTATATTTTGTTTGATATTCCGACAGATATAGAAAAAGTTGTTTTGGTTGCAAGCGGTTCTTCTTATCATTGCGCAAGATATGCTGCAGATTTGTTTGGAAATGTTGCCAATATGGAAGCCAGAGCAATTTATTCAAGCGAATTTTTATTAAAATCTGCCGTTCCGCATGAAAGTTCAATTCTTTATGTATTTATAACCCAATCCGGTGAAACTTCCGATACAAATTCCGCACTTCATAAGGCTAAGGAACTTGGAATGAGAACTCTTTGTATTACAAACAAAAAAGGCTCATCAATATGGGAGGGATCAGATTTTCAGATTGACTGTCATGCCGGAGAAGAAAAAAGTATTGCGGCTACAAAATCTTTAACTACTCAGATGCTTTGTGCTACTTTGCTTGTTTTAAAGTATGCTGCGCACAAAGGAATTGATATTTCTCATTACATTGATGAATTGAAATCCCTTTCAAATAATATAGAAGAAACATACAAGTTGCATTCAAAAATCAAAGAAACAGCGAAATTTCTGTCAAAATATAAGACAATAGTTGTAACTGCCGACGGAATTTCCTATGCAATTGCAAAAGAAGCCGCATTGAAAATCAAAGAAACGTCATATATTAATGTTTATTCAAGTATATTAGGTGAATTTATGCACGGACATGTTGCTGTTTTGAACAGCAAACAAGCATTGATATATATTTCTGTTTCGGAAATGAATTATACTGCTATTAAAAATTTAAGTAAAATCGTTGAAGATTATAATCCGCCTATTTGTATAATCGGCAGCTCTAATGAAAAAGTAAAATCAAAATTCAATATAGATATTTCTTGTGAAAGTTCTATTGTAAAATCTTTCTGTATTGTCGTAATAATACAATTATTAGCTTTGGAAATTGCAAAAAAACTTGGCAGAAACGTTGACAAGCCGCATGGATTACATAAAGTTGTAAAAATGTAATTTATATTTTTGAAGGAACATTATTGCTGATTAACATTTTTTGTAATGTATTCTTAGCAGCTTGTAATTGCGCATCATTATTGGTTTTTACATCTTTTATGCTGAGTTTTACTTCAATATCCGGAGTTATGCCTTTTTTGTTTATATCATTTCCTTTAGGTGTAAGGTATTTTGCAACGGTTATATTTAATCCTGTTTCGTTTGGCATAGGTATAATTTTTTGTACCATACCTTTTCCGTATGTTGTTGTACCCAAAAGCTTTGCTTTATTATAGTCTTTTAACGCTCCAGAAAGGATTTCACTGGCACTGGCAGAACCACCGTCTACAAGTACTATAGTAGGCTTGTTAATCGTATATTCCGTGTCTTGGGCATTGATTTCGTACTTGTTATTATTTCTTCCGACGATACTTACAATATTCCCTGACGGGATAAAAAGATTTGCTATAAATACAGCATTTGGAAGTAATCCGCCGGTATTTCCCCTTAAGTCCAAAATTAAGCCTTGTGTATCTTTTGTTTTTTCAAGAGCTTCCAAGAATTCATTCGGGGTTGTTGTACCAATAAAGCTCGCTATTTGTATATAGCCGATATTTTTGTCAATAATTGAACTTTTTATAGATTTTATTTTTATTTCTTTGCGCATAATCCGTTTTGTCAATTTATTATTGTTCCTTAATATTGTAATATTGACAAAGGTATTTTCCGGACCTTTTACAAGTTTTGCAACTTCTGATAATGACAATCCGTTAACTTCTTTTCCGTCTATAGCAAAAATAATATCATCTGCTGTCAGGTTGGCAAATTGAGCAGGAGTTCCGTCCATTACATTTACTATGTGAATTTTGCCGGCAATTGAAGAAATATTAACCCCGATGCCTGTTATTTTTGAGTTAATGGAATTGTTTTGTTCTGAATATTCTGATTTGTCCATAAATCTTGAATATGGATCATCAAGACTTGCAAGCATTGAATTTATTGCGACTTTGGCATCTTCCTCGTTTTTAATTTTTCCTCTATACCTATCACGCCATCTGTACCAGTTTTGGGTATTCAGATTTGCATCATAATAATTGTCTCGAATAGTTTTCCATGTTGTATCGACAAGTTTTTGAGAAGTTATTTGTGTATGATCAACCATTTCATCTATGTCAGAAATTCCCACATTATCAACATCAAGGAAAAATCTGTTTAATGTTAACAATGCGACAATTATAAAAATAAGACTAAAAACTTGGCTTTTTTTCATAAGAATATTTAACATCAACAAATTTTTATAATCAATATACTTTTTCAGTAAGTATATTGGTTAATGAAAAATTTTTACATAAATTATAAACTTTCAAAACCAGGTGATGTAGATGGCAAATCCTTGTAACCCTCATTAGATATTACTGTTTTCTTTATATATTTATCAGAATAACCGCCTCTTATAAATAATTTGCGTAAAGTATTCTCTCGCACAACAAGAGGGTGAAGTTCGTCGTTGCTTTCGGGGTATAATTTTCTTATTTCATACCATACGGCAGCTTCCATTGTCCATGCGTAAGTTTCTTCTGCTAAAGAATTGTATTCATCCTGATGTAATGCTTCATGAGATAACAAAGCTGCAATTGCACCCGGAGGAGCATCTTTGTGTCTTGGGTTTATATATATATACAATTGCTTGTTTTTTTTCCACCCAAGTGCATCAAATTTCGCATAATCAGGATTTATTGTACCCAAATCTTTGAATTCTATTTTAACAGGTCTACCTGACAAATTGTTTCCAAGTATAGCATTTCTTGAAAATTCCCCGTTTGTTCCCTTTAGCATGTCAAGGGCAACGTAAACTATTTCTTCTTTCCCTGTAGATTTATAAATTGGGGTTATTTGTTTCAAGTATTGAGATGTGTATTTGTCAGGGTAATTCTTTGGCATCTCAATTAAATCGTCTTGCTTTTTAGCCGCTAACGAAGGCAACTGTATAACAAAAATAAGTGCTGTAACAAATAATATTTTTCTAATTCTTTTCAAATCCACTAATCTTATCTCCTGTAATATTACTCTTGTAGTAATATTATAATTATATTTAATTTTTCGTCAAATTTTATTTTTTCTGTTTATTGATGCGAGTTTTTGATATTCAATTCTGTATTCTGTTGCGCCTGAAATATTTTCCGCTTCTTTCATATAGTCAAGAGCTGTTTTGTAATCTTCTTTTGCCTGATAAATTTCACTCATTTTGGCATAATATAAAGGATTTTCCACATCATATATAATTGCTCTTTTAATGCATTCAACAGCTTCATCATAATCTTTTTCTGCAAATCTCACAAGTCCGAGATAATAGTACCCACCGGAAAAATTCATATCCAAAGATATTGCGTTTTGAGCATATATTTTTGCTTTTTCTAAATCGCCGCTTTGAAGTGCTGCTTGTGCACCTATTATGTAAGCAGATATATAATTTTCGTTACTTTCAATAATTTTTTCCGCAATATTAATAGCTTCTTCATATTTTTTTTCTGCAATAAGAATTGATGCCATTTGACATTGATAATTTAAACTGTCGGGATTTCTGGAAATAGCTTCTTTTATTGTGTTTTCCGCTTTATCAAACATTAAAAGTTCTGTGTAAACTTTTGCAAGTGACACAAGCGTAAAATTGTCATTATTACCATTTTTTAAATTCGTTTCAAGCTCATTTTTTGCCCCGAGATAATCTTTATTTTCAAATTTTAGCAAAGCATTCAATACATGTGCAGATGCGTATGAATGATCTTTTTGCAAAATGTAATTAACTTCATTTTGAGCTTTTTCAAAGTTTCTTTGTTCATAATATAAATATGCAAGCGAGTATCTATAACCGAAATTTTCAGGCTCAATACATATTGCCTGAAGATATGATGCTGCAGCTTCTTTTATCCAACCGCTATAAAAATATGCATTTGCAAGGTTGTATAAATACTTTGAATTTTTTTTATTTTTGCTTACGGCTTTTGAAAACAATTTTATAGCATCTGTAAATCTAAGTTCTTCTAAAGCAAATAGTCCCAGATAGTTTAAGACTTCAGGATTTTCGGATGTTTTTGAGAAAGAATTGAAAATTTGTTTTGATTTTTCAAATTCGCTTTTATCAAAGTATATTTTGCCTAACAGAACAAGGGCATCCTCGTTTTCGGGATTTATATCCAAAACTTTTTTCAGTTTTATCTCGGCTTCTTCTGTTATTTTATTGTCATAGTACGCTTTTGCTATGCTGTATAATACTTTGTCATTGTTTTGTTCCGGAATATCGTATTCTTTTATTCTTTCTATATCCCCTTTTTTTGATGAAAGGGTAATAAGATCAATTAAATTTTCTTGATTTTTTTTAATTTGATAAATTTTTTCCGCAATTTTAAAAGCCCTATCCGAATCATTTGAATATTCATAAATTTTTTGAGCTAATTTTAGCGCATCAATATGTGTTTCTTTGATTGATAAAACTTTTTCTATATAGTGGATTGCTCTTGAAAAATTGTTTAATAAAAAATAAAGTTCACCTAGTTGAAATAAAATTTCGATATTATCGTTTTCAATTTCCAATGCTTTATAAAGCACCTCAATAGCCTGCTTGTAGCTATTTTGAGATTTAAGTTCAAATGCTTGTTTTATTAAATCTAAAGTTTCTTGCATAGTTATTTCTTTTTGTTATTGCGTTTTTTATTTTGTTTGTTTTTTTGTATTAATTGTTGGCGAGGTTGATTTATCAGTATTAACACTTCATCCTCTTTTGCCATTTTTAAATCGTTTCTTGCAATGCCTTCTAAGTTTGACATTGATGAAAAATATTTTATATTTTGTTTCAAATCCTGATTTCTTGCTTCTGCTGCATCTCTTATTTTAGAAAGCGTGGAAATTTTACCTCTGTACGCTATCGTTTTTGAAATATTAAGTATTGCTCCGTAACCAATCTGAATAAGACAAAACACCAGAACTATTGTCAAAAAAGAATAATAAAATCCTGTTTTTCTGCTGCTTTTATTGCTTGAGTTTTCGTCTTGAATATTTTCTGTTTCGTCAGCCATAAAATCCCTCAACAAGATTATAAACAAAATTAATCATTTGGACAATATATTTTTAAATTTTTACAATTTAAATTTGGTTGAAAAGCTAAATTGTGATGAAGTAGTTTCTGTTTCTACATTGTATGTTTGTTTTGCGCCAAATTCAAAAAACATTCTGTCATCTTTTTTACCAAATGGATTTATGGAAAAAATAAGTTTTGAGGAACGTCTGTTTCTGGTTACATCTGCGCTGAGTACATTTTTTAGCGACATATAATTGTTTAATTTAAGTTCCGGAGCTATAGAAATTGTATTATAATCTTGTGCGTATGTGGTATTTAAGGATTTTGTAATTGATGAACTTAGGGCAAATCTATTTTTTTCATATTTTGTAAAAAGCCCCGTCTCTGCTTCAAGCATGGCAATATTATCAATTTCATTATTATATTGTGCCCCTATTGTAAGGTTTCCTATTCTTGAGGAAGCACTAATAGTATTTGGAGAAATCAAATATTCTTCATTGACGTATTTTAATGTAGGCTTTGCTGTGGGAACGCCGAAATTTAGACTTTTTGTTGAAATTATTTTTTGTGGTGTTTTTATGTTTAACACGAATTCATCGTTATCATCTTTTAAATGTATTACATTTGAGTCTTCTATGAATTGAGTATAACCTTTTAGTGTTGTTGCATTTAGGACAATATTGTCATCAGGTGTTTCTTGTTCCAGGACAATTTCTTCCTTTGTTTTATTTAATTGTGCAGGATTTATATATGCATCTTCCGGTGCATCTTTTTCTTCTTGTTCAATTACAGGCTTATCATCATCGGGAATTGCATAAATAAAAATATTTTGCAGCTTTAATTTTCCACCTGATGTTTCCGGTATCATTTTTTTTGGAGCTGAAAACACATAGTGGGGTATTGTTATTAAAAATAACACTAAGAATAAAGCTTTCTTCATAATTACCATTTTAAAACAATATGTATCATAGTCAAACTATATAAATAACTTAACTTGAAAATAAATTATGTGCGTGATATCCTTTTGGTGCTGAAATATATTATAATATAGGAAGGATATAAAATGTCAGAAGTTCGAGTTAGAATTGCCCCGTCACCAAGCGGGAATTTACATGTAGGTACTGCAAGAACAGCACTTTTTAATTATTTGTTTGCAAAGAAAAATAACGGAAAATTTGTTTTAAGAATAGAAGATACTGATGCTGAAAGAACAAGCCAAGCATACATTGATAATATCTTTGACAGCTTAAAAGCATTGGGTTTAAACTGGGATGAAGGTCCTGATGTTGGCGGACCTTACGGCCCTTATACACAGTCAGAAAGATTTGATATTTATCCGAAATATGTTCAGCAGCTTTTGAATTCCGGTTTTGCTTATGAATGCTTCTGCACTCCGGAAGAATTGGAAGCTGAAAAAGAATTGGCTCAGCAAAATAAAAAACCATATGTTTATTCTAAAAAATGCGAAAATTTGACAGAAGAAGAAAAAGCAAAATTAAGAGCAGAAGGAAGAAAACCTGCTATCAGATTTAATATTGCAAAAGCTCAAAAGGCTTTTCATGATTCTTCAATGCTTCATTTTGACGATTTAGTTAAAGGTGATTTGCATGTTGATACAAATCTTTTGGGTGACTTTGTTATTATGAAATCTAACGGTGCACCTACATACAACTTTGCGGTTGTAATCGATGATATGTTGATGAAAATTTCACATGTTATAAGAGGTGAAGATCATATTTCAAATACATTCAAACAAATTTTGATATTTGAAGCTTTAGGTGCAGAAGTTCCAAGATTTGGACATTTAGGTATGATTCTTGCTCCTGACAGAAGTAAGCTCTCAAAACGTCATGGTGCAACTGCAGTTTCCGAATTCGTTGAAAAAGGTTATTTGACAAATGCATTGATAAACTTTGTAGCACTTTTAGGCTGGTCACCATCTGACGGACAGGAAATAAAAACTGTTGATGAAATTGCTCAAGATTTTAGAATTGGTGAAATTTCATCTTCAAATTCAATTTTCGAATATGATAAGTTAAACTGGATGAACAGCCACTATATCAAGATGCTTCCGATTGAAGAATTGAAAGAAAGATTGAAGCCATATTTAACAAAATATGATTTATCTTCAATGACGGATGCACAATATACAAGAATGGTAGAAGTTACAAGAGAACCTTTGACATTGCTTTCTGATATAACTGATGCCGTTCCGTATTTCTTTGGCGAAGATGTTGAAATTGATGAAAGAGCAAGAGAAACTCTTGATACAGAAACAGCTCAGGATGTTTTGAAAACTTTTGTTGAACAATCTGCTGATTGGGAATGGACTGAAGAAAATCTTCACGAAAAATTAGAAGCATTCAGAGGATTCTATAAAGAAAAAGGCATAAAACCAAAAGTTACAATGTGGGCTATAAGAGCTGCTGTAACAGGCAGATTATGCGGAGCTGATATGACTGCAATTCTTGCAATATTGGGCAGAGAACGTTCAATGAAACGTATAAGATCAGCAATGAAGCAAGCCGTTTAATAAAAGAAAAGATAAAGGAAAGACCGATTGTTATATCGGTCTTTTTTATTGGCATAAAAATCGGGTTAATTGAATTAATTAACCCGACAAATTTATAACCTGTTTCTCAAATAAAGGCTACCGAACTATTTTACAAGTTCTTTGAATTTTTTACCGGCAGAGAATGCAGGAACTGTTTTTGCAGCAATTTTCAATGGAGCACCAGTTTGAGGATTTCTGCCTGTTCTAGCTGCTCTTTTGCGTGGTTCAAATGTTCCAAAACCAACTAAAGTTACTTTTTTACCTTTAGAAACTGTTTTTTCAATTGTTTCTAATGTTGCAGCGATGATATCGCCAGTAGCTTTTTGAGAAACTTTTGCTTTTTTTGATACTTCTTTTACTAATTCTTCTTTGTTCATTTGTGAACCTCCTTTTACTTAAACATACAGTTTGAAACCATTTTCTGCATGCCCTTCTTCTATCGACGTGTATATTATAACATTTTATTTAAATTTGGCAAGTGTTTTTGAAAAAATATTTTTTAAAATCTTTAATATCACTTGTTTTTGCAAATGTATAAATAGTAAAAATCTTGATATTTCTGACATTTTATCGTTTTTAAAATTACAATTACATAATATTTATTATGTAATTTAAAAAGCTTTTATCAAAAAGATTTGTATCCCGTTATCAAGTCTTTCTACTCTTTTTACATAGCGCATATCAAGAGCATTAGTCAAAATTAGAACTACTGCAGGTTTTTTACCGGTCATTTTTGCGTAATATAAAGATTGTCCGATGCTCTCTGCCCATTTTTTTGCAAAATCAAATTCTATTGCATATTCTTTTGTAAGGCAGTCTACTCTAGTTGAATCCCATAAACGAAACTCCTTTTTACCAAAACTTGGAGTACACCATTGATTTACATAATAGGATTCTGTTTCACCATTTTTCATAGTTTGCATATCATAAAGACTTTTGGGTACATAATTAAGTCCAAAATAGAGTAATCCCGAAGCTAAAAGTGCTAACGAGATTACAAAAGTTGTTATTCTTTTTTTGTACTTCTTTTTCATAAATTACCAGTCTGACGAATTTGTATCTTCTTCTTCGTCTTGCAATGAAGATAAATCTCTATGACTTGCACCGTCAAAATCTTCAGGCATCATATCGTCATCAGGCCATACTGTATCTTCATCATAACGGCTTGCATTAAGATTTACTGCTGCAGTTAAATCAGAGTTTGATAAATCTGTTTCAGACAAAATACAGCCAGCCATGTCGGAATCTGCAAAATTGCAATATGTCATCTCTGCATAACTGCAATCAGCACCGGTTAAAAGAGCATCCGAAAAATCACATTCCAAAACTTTTGCCCTTGTAAAATCGACTGAAGTCAAATCAGTATTTGAAAAATTAACAAAAGATAGTGAACAATCTGCGAATGAACTTGAATTGAGATCAATATCAGAAAAATCAATTTCCGATAATGTTACACCGGAAAAATCTACCTCAGACAAATCTATATCAGATTGTTCATTTTTCCAGTCATTAAACTTCTCAGGCTGCCTCTTAAGTAATTCTACTAATTCTTCTTTTGTATAATCTATCATTTTTTCTCCTTGTGCTAAATGTATATTTAAGTGCACTTATTTTACACTATTTCTGTTTGCATTGCAAGTAATACCGCTTGCGTTCTGTTTGAAACTTTAAGTTTTTTAAAAATACTGTTAAGATGTGTTTTAACGGTAACTTCTTTTACAAATAATTTTTCAGATATATCTTTGTTTGAAAGCCCTTTTGCTGCAAGCTGTAAAACTTCTTTTTCTTTCGATGTCAACGGTTCAAGTACTGTTTTTGATTTTAACACCGGTTTTGAAGAAATATTTGTACGCCTTAAAACAGCTTCAATTCTTGCTAATAAGTTTGGTAAAATAAAGGGTTTGACTATAAAATCATCAGCACCGTTTTTCAGACCAGCTATCATCTTTTGATCTTCGTTGACTGCAGTTAACATTATTACCGGCAAATGCTCATATAATTCACTTGAGCGTATTGCTCTTAATGTTTGCCAGCCGTCCATATTTGGCATCATTATATCCAGAAGAACAATATCAATTTTTGGAAAATTTTTTTCAAGAATTTTTAACGCTTGAATTCCGTCATTTGCGGTTAAGACATTGTGTCCATAAAAAGGAAGCGCATCTTTTAAGTATTTCGCATTATCATCTACTAACAGTATATTTGCCAAAACAACTCCTTATACAATTTTGTTTTTTAATGCTTTCAGAGCAGCTTGAAGCCTATCATCAACCTCAAGCTTTTGTAAGATATTTGCAACGTGAGCCTTTGTTGTATTAATACTTATTACAAGAATTTGAGCAATTTCCATATTGCTATAGCCTTCAGTCATAAGTTTTAGAATTTGTGCTTCTCTTGCTGTCAAATCATAATCTTTTCTGTTATTTTCTGCATCAAAAGTCGGAGAATTAGCACTTGCTTTTAACACTATATGCGCAATACTAGGGTCAAACCAAGCAGCACCGTCCGCAACTGATTGTACAACCTGAACCAGTCTTTGAGGATTTATTTCTTTTGAACAATATGCGTTAGCGCCAGCCTTTAAAGTGCTAAGAACTTCTTTTTCATCATTGTGTGATGTCAGTATAATAATTTTTACATCTTTATTAGAATTTCTTATTTGTCTTGTCGCATCAATTCCATTCATATTTGGAAGACCAAGATCCATTATTACAATATCAATATTGTTATTATTAAAAATTTCTATAGCAGATTCTGCTGAGTCTGCTTCATAGATATTTTTAACATAATCAACACCATCAAAGGTTGTTTTTAATCCAAATCTGGTCAATTCGTGGTCTTCAACTATCAAGATGTTTTGTTTCATATTTCCAATTCCTTTTTTGCTAATTTGAAGTCGGGATTTATAAGTAATGATTTTTTAAAATACTCTGCAGAATCAAGTCCTTGTTTTTTTGCAATTAAACCTTTGTAATAGTAATATCTGAAGTCGTTTTCATCTATATAATTTGCTATTTCCAAATATGTTTTAGCATCATTGTACTTTCCATGTTCATACGCTACTCTGCCAAGATCTATCCATGCATCTTTAAAATTCATATTAATTGCTAAAGCTTTTTTTAAATATGCCAATTCTTTTGATTTATCCTTAAGTGCAATTTTGTAATACGCAATGTAACAATCATTGTACATTTTTAACATTCTTTCATAAATGTCATAAGCTTTTTTGTCCTTACCCATTTGTTCATACACTTGTGCTATTCTGATTTTAGGCGCTGATGAATTTTTTTCACCGGATTCAGCAGATTTGTAATATTTTAATGCTGTTTTATAATCCTTTGCTCTGTAGCTCAAATCACCTAACACTATTAATGAAGTTGTGTTATTTGATATTTTACAGGATTTTTTTGCCGCATCCTGAGCTTTCTCAAAATCTTGAGAATCAAAATATACTCTTGATAACAGCGCATATATATCCTTATTTAATTTCTTTTTATTACTCATTGCCCCCTGTAGAGTTCTGACAGATTTTGCCAGTTCATTTTCATAGTAATAATAGTAACCGAGATGATACATTTTTTCAGAATAATTTTTCTTTGATTTATACAAAACATACTGTTCCAGAGAATTGACTTTTCTTATAAAATCTTCGGAATAAACTCTTTGTTCTTTGATACTTTTCACTACTTTTATTGCATTTTGAGGTTTTTTACCCTGCGCTAAAATTTCGGCTTTTAGCTTTTTATAATTAAGATTTTTAGGATTCATTTTTATCGCTATATCAATATACTTTGAAGCATCGGTAAAATTGTTTGATTTTAAAAATCCTAACGCAGCAATATAATTTGCATAATCTGAATAAGACATAAGCGTAGTATTTTTAACTAATTCATCCGTTGCTTCTTTACTCTGATCATTGTAGATAATGTTTGAAAAAACTTCACCTAGATATATTTCATCATCTGATTTTAAATTTTTTGAAGGAAAATAATACAGTTTTATATCTTCAACAAGAAAATCTGATAAAGCTCTGTCTTGAATTTTTCCTGCCGCAGCATCCGACAAATCAAAAAATCCAATATCTGCCATATTTTCTGCAAGTTTCATATAAACATAATCATTTTCACCTATTGTATCAATTAAAACTTTAAAGTCATTATATGCAGATTTAACATTACTTTGAATGAACCTTTCAAAAGCTATTGCATAAACATTGTGTATATTATTGTGAGTAAGTGTTACTTTTTTAACAGGCAGCGCAATTGTATTTGCAGGGATAGGTTGAGGCATAAGCGGGTTTACTGCAGGGATTTGATCAAATCCTTCAGCAAAAACGGCTTCTGCCATAAATAAAAATATTATTAATCCCGCAAGTCTTTTCATTATCCCCCTCAGTCTGCGATTTCCCCAGAATAATAATAATTAAACAGTTCTATAACATGTTTATGAGCCTCGTCATTGTCAAGAATAAATCTTTGAATATCATCGAGATTATATTGATTTAGAGTGACAACATCTTCCTCTTTAAATGTATGATGATTTTCCGTTAAAAATACTCTTATTATTTTATCTAAAGGTATAGCCAAAAATTCATCAACAAGTTTTCCGTCAAAATGTTTATCTTTCCCGCTTTTTAAAATATCTATAACATTTTGAATAGGCATTTTGTCACGATAATGACGTTTTGAAGTTATAGCATCAAATACGTCCGCAACGGCAAGAATTCTTCCTCCATAAGGAATATCTTCGCCTTTCAAATGCCTGTAATAACCGGAACCGTCATATTTTTCATGATGAGAACAGGCTATATCAGTGATTTGCTTAAAATCTTCGGACATATAAATTTTATCCAAAATATCATGTGTAATTTTTACGTGTTCCTGAATGTGTTTATATTCCTCATCTGTCAGTTTTCCCTCTTTTTGAAGGACAGAGTCTCTTATACCGATTTTACCGATATCATGCAATATTGCGGCCTTTTCAACAAGTTCTTTAAACTTATCATCACAACCAAGTTTTTCCACCAAAAGCATTGCATATAATTTGACTCTGCTAGAATGACCTGCAGTAATCTTATCTCTAGCATCTATTGAAGTTGCAAGAGTATCTATAAAACTTTCAAATAGAGCTTTTTGCTCTTTATACAATTCTTTTTGCTGTTCAAATAACTGAGCATTTTCAAGCGCAATTGAAGCGCTTCCTCCGATTGCAACAAGTAAATCTTCATCACTCTTTGTAAATACACCGTCAAGTTTGTTTAAAACCTGAAAAGCACCTATTATTTCCTGATTGTTGTTTTTTATAGGCATACAAAGAATTGTCCTTGTTGTATATCCTGTCTTTTTATCAATATCAGGATTAAATCTGGAATCTTTATATGCATCAGGAATATTTAAAGGTTCGCCGGTCTTAACAACATATCCTGCCAAACCTTTATCAGCCGGGAATCTTATTTCCTGACTATCCATTCCAAGAGCAACCTTACTCCATAGTTCATTGGTATCTTTATCCAATAAAAAAACGGTACATCTGTCAGCCTGAATTGCAATTTTTGTTTCTTCCGCAATAACTTTTAACAACACGTTGATATCTGTAACAGCAGTTATAGAACGACCTATTTTTACCAATGACACAAGAGGATCACTTTTTATCGGAACTTCAAAATTGATACCGCTTTTTATTTGTTTTAATCTTGTATTTACATACCCTATAATAGAAAATTCATCGTCAAAATTTTTGGCAATATTTTGAGCATTTTCAAAATGAATTACAGCCAAGTCATTGTTGCCTTGTCCAAATGAAATTGTACCAATTGCATATTCATTTACCAGTTTGGCAGATTTACTGTTTGAGCATCTTGCCATATATTCGGCATCTTTAATACAATGTAAAGCTTCTTGAAAATTATTTTTATTAAGTAAATATTTCGACATACCCAATAAACTCAAAGAAACAGAAACATATTCTTCCGATTTATTTTCGGAATAAAATTTTTGCGCCTGTTCAAAAAACTTAACTGCCTCTTCATATTTTTTATCTTCAAGCAATGAAAGTCCGTTTTTTATCTGTTCATTGTCACATTTAATCATATCAACCGCCATTTTACATATGTATGTTTTTATTGTACAATATTTTTATAAATAAGACAAATATTAAGGGTTGTTGATGAAAAAGGTTACAATTTTAATTCCTGTTTATAACGAAGTAAATACGCTTTGTGAAATTTTGAAAAAAGTAGAACAGGCAAATTTTTACGGATTAGAAAAAGAAATAATACTAATTGATGATTACTCAACTGACGGCACAAGAGATTTGTACAAAAACTATCCGTACAAAGTTTTGTATCACAATTTTAATCAGGGCAAAGGTGCTGCCCTCAGAACCGGCTTTCAAGAAGCCACAGGCGATATTATTGTAATTCAGGATGCCGATTTGGAATATGATCCTGTTGATTATGAACCGTTATTAAAATTAATAGTTGAAGGCAGAGCTGATGTTTGTTACGGTTCTCGCCTATCCGGTGGCAAACCCTCACGCTCATTTATGTTTCATCACCTTTTGGGCAACAAATTTTTGTCACTGCTGACAAATATATTTTACGGCTCTACCCTTACAGATATGGAAACCTGCTACAAAGCATTCAAGGCAGAATTTGTAAAAGGTATACAAATTAAATCTGACAGATTCGATTTTGAACCGGAAATAACAGCAAAAGTTTTAAAAAGAGGAGCAAGATTGTATGAAGTTCCTATATCATACTACGGCAGAGAATTTTCTGAGGGTAAAAAAATAACTTGGAAAGACGGAATACATGCAATAATTGCTCTGATAAAATACAGATTTACGGATTAAATCATATATAAAGGAGAGAAAAATATGAAAAAAATCTTATTATCATTAATGATGGCTTTATTGATTTCAGTTCCATCATACGCAGCAACAACTTGGAGCGCAGTTGACAGAGTCCCGACAGTCGGTGCTCAAATTTTATCTAAAAACAATTTGCCGTCAACAACAAAATTTGTTGTCACAGAAACTGCTGTAACAAACAGTTCCACAAACACAAATCACGAATTCTATATCCAAAAAACCGATTTGGGTTACACTGGCAACGACAACGAAGTTGCTGCAGTTATCTGCCAAGAGCTTGGAGCTTTGATCAATGCAAATGCTTCAAAGAAAAAATTTGTATCAAACATAGCTTCAGCTTTCGCAGGAAGTCTTGATTCAGAATCTGCTCAAAATAAAGCTATCTTATTAAATCAAATAACACTTAATTCTATGTCTGAAAAAGATCAAATGAATGCAGATATTACAGGTATTGATTTGATGATTCAGGCAGGTTACAACCCACTTGCAATGATTGTTGTACTGGGCAAAAAACCGGGATCAACTTGGGAAACAATGACAGGACAATTAAACAATATCAAAAGAACTCAATATATCTATGATTACTTGACATATAATTACCCGTCAAAAGTTAAAGCCGGCTATAACTGCCAAGAATACAAAAACTTTTTGGCTTACATTGAACCTACAATTTCTGCAAGAAATGCAAGCAAAAAAGCTATGAAAAAGTTTGAAAAAACTCAAGCAAAACTAAAAAAAGAAAGAGCAAAACAAATTGCAAAATATAAAGCTACAGGCGGTTTGAACGGATGGGATGCGACTTATTCAATTTTGAAAAACCTGTCTGAACAAGCTGAAACAAAATAAAATAAAATAAAATAAATAAAAAAATATAAAAACCGGCTTTTAAAGTCGGTTTTTTATTGCAAATAAATCAGTTTCTATATCTTCGAATTTATCATTTATATCCAAAAACTTGTTTAACAATATTTCTGAACAAGTGTAATAGTAATATCCGTCTGAATTGTTGTCCAATGCGTATAACAATGCATCATGCAACACTTTTAACAATCCGATTGTTTTGTGTAAACAATCCCTCTGGTCTGATATTTTTTCATATATTTCAGAAAGTTTCAGATTCGTTTTGTTGTTTATAGTATTCATAATGAATACTATAAACTATAGATAGATTAATGTCAATAGTGTATTATTATAATCATAATGAATACTAAAATAGGCAAAAGGATCAAAATAGAGAGAATTAAAAGAGATTTAACTCAGGAGCAGTTGGCATTTGAAGCTAATCTAAACAGAACTACAATTAGTTCAATAGAAAGAGGAGTTAAATCCCCTACGGTTGACACTCTTGAAGCGATTGCAAAAGTTTTCGGCATTACATTACAAGAAATGTTTAATTTTGACAATTTATAATCGGATTAAAATAATTCTTTTAAATTTTTTAGTTTTTCTATGCTGTCACTCTCAAAATATATTCTTAGCAAAGGTTCTGTTCCGCTCGGGCGAATTAAAACCCAGCTTGAATTGTCGGAAAAATACATCTTCACACCGTCTTTTGTGTCAATTTTAGAAACTTTGAAATCACCTATTTCTGATTTGGTTTTATATTCTTCTAAAATTGGTTTTATTAAGTCAAAATTTTCAAGTTTTTTGTCTATTCTGTCATTATAGAATTTGCATCCTACAAACTCATACAAATCTTTTTGAAGTTCGACAAGTGGTTTGTTTTCATACGCCATTGCCTCTAAAATCAACAAATTTGCCAGAATTCCGTCTTTTTCCGGAATGTGTCCCTGAATGCTTAATCCACCGGATTCTTCGCCGCCTATAATAGGGTTAAATTTACGCATTGCCTCACCGACATGTTTAAATCCGACGGCTGTTTCTATAACTTCTACGTCTAATTTTTCAGCCACTTTGTCTAAAAGCAAACTTGCCCCGACAGTTTTTACAAGCACACCTGTATAGTTTTTATTTTTCTTTAAATGTCTGAGTAAAATTGATATTATTTCATTTGGAGAAACATACTCACCATTTTCATTTATTACACCAAACCTGTCAGAATCACCATCATTTGCAAACCCAACAGAATTTTCAGAAGATTTAACTTTTTCAATCAACTCTTTCAAATATTTAGGTTTCGGCTCAGGCATACCGCCGCCGAAATTTACATCATGATACATATGAAGACTTTTATAAGGAATATTGTGTATATCCAGTAATCTGTCAAAATATCCAATACTTGCGGCATACAAGCCGTCAAATATAATATTTGTTTTTAAAGTTTTTATTTTGTCAAAATCAATAATATTTTCAATATGTTCAAAGTAATCTTTTGAAAAATCATATTTTTCAAAACTCCCATAATTACTAGATTTTAAGACAAGTTCAGAACTATTACAAGACAAGTTCTTTACCAATTCATCGGTAATTTCAGATGTTGCCGGCCCCGCATAATCAGGAATAAATTTAATTCCGAGATATTCCGGCGGATTATGAGAAGCTGTAAACATAACAGCACACGCATTCAAATATTTGGCATTAAATGCAAGAACAGGTGTCGGAATTACTTTATCCGACAATAAAACTTCAAATCCGTATTCAGAAAGCTGTCCTGCAGTTTGAAATGCAAATTCCAATGCCATGTTACGTGGGTCATAACCAACTATTATCTTCTTTTTCAAACCATATTTATCAAAAACGTATTTACCTATAGATTTTATTACTGTTTTCACGTTTTCTTCATTAAAATCATTTCCTACAACGGCTCTCCAACCGTCTGTTCCAAATTTAATATCAGTCATTGCTTCATCCTATCATTTTTGCTATAATCATATAAGAAATAAGAAAGTTTATCAAATGCAAAATATAGAAGACGTACAAACAATATGCTATCTTGGTCCTCAAAGTTCTTTTACAGAAATGGCAAAGGATTATTTTTCTGATAAATTAAAAATAAATGCATACGGACAAGCTTTTGAAACAGTGAAACAAGTTGTTGAATATGTCGAAAAAAATCCTGATTCACTTGGTGTATTGCCAATGGAAAATTCAATCAGAGGAACTGTAAGAGAAACGCTTGATAATCTTATTTTGACAAAAAATCCTAATATTAAAATTTTAGCAGAATATTATCAACCGATTAATTATTGTCTCCTTTCAAGAACTACCGAAATATATTCTATATCTGGAATAATTGCACCGCCTGAAATGCTTGCCAAATGTAGAGAATTTGTAAAAAATGATATGCCATTTAATACAAATATCATAGAAGCAGCAAGTGTTCCGGAGGCTGCACGTAATTTGCAAAATTACAATCTTACATATGCCTCAATAGGAACTCCGAAAACCGCAGAAACATTTTATTTAAACATCTTAAAAGAAAATATAAATGATGATAAAACAGATCAGACAAGATATATTTTATTTGGTGATTTTGAAACAGAAGAAACAGGGAATGATAAAACATCTATAGCATTTTCTGCCAGCAACAAGCCGGGAGCTCTTTTACAGATACTAAATATATTTATGAAAAACGATATTAATCTTTCATATATAGCATCTCACCCTTCTAATCATCAGTTTGGCGAATATATATTGACTGTAACTTTTGACGGACATGTTCAAAACCCAAATATTATAAAGACATTGCGAGAAGTAAAAGAAAAAGCTAAATATATGAAATTTTTGGGTTCTTATAAAAAAACAAAACCCGTCTCTATGTCTGTATAGTAAAATTTGTCAATAATTCAAAAAAATGGTATAATAAAAGTGCGCTTTTTGGTATAAATTCATTAAATTAGTCAGAAAGGAAATTATGACTGATTCAATGATACCGTATTCTTTTATACCTGGTATGAAAGCAAAAGCAGGTGAAGTTAATGCAAACTTTATAGCTTTGGCTGACGTAATATCACAAAATAAAAATGATATTACAGATATAAGCGAAATTTTGGAAAATGTTACAGATAATATATTGCCGGATGAACATTTCGAAAGACAAAATATAACTGAAATTAGCACTAATTTAGATTCATATCTTCAAAAAGGTGTATACTTTTTTTCTTCAGATTATATCCCGTCAAATGCTCCTAAAAATGTTGCAGGAACGCTGATAGTTTTGGGAGATGAAGTTGTTGGAATAAAACAATTATGGTTATGTGATGGAGGTATTTTCAACATATATTCCAGAAATTATTCAAATTCTGTATGGACGGATTGGAATAATACTTTTAAATCATCATCTGTTGCTGATTCAGGATATATGAGGCTACCTAACAATGCTTTAATTCAATGGGGAACTTTTTGTAGTTGTAATATTACTTATCCTATAGCGTTTGCAACGTATCCGGCAGTTGTTGTTTCAAAACAGGGATATTCAACAAGTAATGTGGTTTCTGATGAAGGTTTTACAACTCAAGCTACTACCGGATTTATTTACAAAAGTATGAGCTTGTCAAACGCAGTAATAAATTGGATTGCTATAGGATATTAAGGAGGAAAATATGAAATATTACGGTACAAAAAACAATAAAGATTATGGCTTTTATCTTGAAAATTTTCAAAATGCCATAGAAATTTCCGATGAATACTGGGAAGAATTACTATACAAAGAATCAAAAGAAGGAAAAATTATAATTCCTTTTGAAAATTCTGTAATTGCAGTCGATGAAACAGAATATTCATTTGAAAATTCAAAATGGCGAAAATTATCTGAAGATGAAACTAAAATAAAAAGGACAAAACAAAAAAATTATAGAAAAAAACAAGAAATTAATCAGCAGTTGGAAGATCTTGATAAAAAACGCATAAGAGCTATTGCAGAACCTTCAATGAAAGATGAAGAAATCAGCTGGCTTGAATATTACAATAATCAAATTAAATTGCTCAGAGATGAATTAAAAAATCTAATTTATTAATATAAAAACCGGAGTTCCACTCCGGTTTTTTAAACTTCAAAATAATCCATCATAATATTCGAAATTCGATTGTTTATATCCTTTGCACCTTGTTGAACATTATAATCAAATCTTTTTGATAAACGTCTTGTTACTTTTGCTGCAAATTCAAACAAAGGAATACTTTCATCAATTTCTTCTACAGGAATATTATTAATGTACAAAACATCATTTTCAGAATTTAGAATACAGATATTATTTCCCAATTTATTATCATAAGTACCTTTATCAAAAGCGGCACGCCTTACGGAACGTCTAAATTTATGTAAATCCTGACCTGTCAACTCAGCATATAAAAAATTGTGTCCTTGTTTGCTATAATAACGTGGATTTCGAAATCCTGTAAAACTAATATTATCTACCTTACTCATATTTTACATAAAAACAGTGAATAAAAATTTTTGCGCTATAATTTATTTATGTTTACAACATTAAAACGAGGAATTACAAAAGTAAAAGAAGACATCCAAGTTATATATGACAAGGATCCTGCAGCAGATAACCTGTTAGAAGTTATATTGTGTTATCCTGGACTACATGCACTTGTGGCTTATCGTTTGGCTCATAAGTTTTACAAATGGCATATTCCGCTATTACCAAGAATGATTTCTTACCTTACAAGAATTATTACAGGAATTGAAATTCATCCTGCAGCAAAAATAGGACGAAGATTTTTTATCGACCATGGTGAAGGAGTTGTAATTGGAGCTACTACAGAAATAGGTGATGACGTTTTGATTTATCAGCAAGTAACTCTGGGCGGAACAGGCAAAGAACACGGCAAACGCCATCCAACACTCGGAAATAATGTTATTGTCGGAGCTGGTGCAAAAATCTTAGGCAATATAAATATTGGCGATTATTCAAGAATCGGTGCCGGATCTGTTGTCGTCGATGATGTTCCTGAAAATTCAACGGTTGTAGGAGTTCCGGGTAGAATTGTTCAAAGACACTTTAGGGATGAAAACGGAACTCTTATGCACAACAGAATTCCTGACCCGATAAAATGCGAATTAAACAGATTAAAATACGAAATGCTTGAAATTAAAGAAACATTAAAAAACAAGGAGGTATAAAATGTATCACGTTTACACAGAAAGAAATCACTCAGAATTTTCAAAAACCGAAGTTGCACAATGCAAAGATTATGATACAGCATTGCAAAAAGCTCAAAAAGCTATTGAAGGCAAAGAAGGATACAATTATATAATTGAAGAAACTGACGGTTCTATGAACAGCTATGGAGAACTTATCGCAAGAGTTGTTGCAGAGGGTTAGGCCAATATAATTAATAACAAAAAATAATTATGTCATTTCTAGTGGCATAATTATTTTTTTATTGAATTAAAAAATTCAATAATATATAAAGTTATAAAACCCGTAAATGCATTGATTGTAGCCCCGACAACACCTAGAAATATTGAAGTCACTGTTAATATAAAAAATCCGGCATTATTCAGCATCAACCCTATTCCTTGATTTGCAGCAAATTTCAATAACTTTAAAAGAATAATAGAAATCGGTATATAAATAACAGAAAATGCCAAATATGCAACAAATCCTGCTATTGCACCTATTATTATACCGTCTTTAATTGTTGATGAAGATATACAATTATATTTATGCAAAATCCATACAACAAGTGGTGCAATAAAACATAATAAAAATATAAAAGAAAAAGTTCCAATAAAAGGAATTATTGTGATAATACCTGCTATAGCGCCGAAAAACGCACTCAATATAGATATTTGCCTTAATAATATATAATCGAATTTCATATAATCACCTTATCACATAATTGCACTTGTTGTAAATATTTTAATGACGCCTTAACGGAGGATTGTCAGGAAAATTTTCTTTTCCCATTTCGTATAATTTATTCCAGCCGACTGCATTTTTCTCTTTTTTGTAAATATTTGCGAGTATTATATATGCATCATAGGCTTTTGTATTTTTATTCAAAAGATTAACACAAATTTCTTCTGCTGCCTTGTTATCACCTTGCCTATAATATATTTTTCCTGCCAGTTCTAAATTTTTATCATTTGGTGACAACTTCTGAGATTCATTTGCATAAGATAGTGCTTTTTCGTACTCTTTTATCTGCATATAACTAAGGGCAAGATTATAATTAACTTTAGCCAGCAGGTTATTGTCATTATGTATTTTCACAATTGCCAAATTATAATTTTTTATGGCATTTTTGTAATCATTTTTTTTATAATAAAGATTTCCTATATGTATAATTTTATTTGGATCATTTACTGTTATCCTGCTATCTTCCATTGTATTAGCGAGTTCAAGTTCGATACGTTCTTTATCATTTCCGAAAATATCTGCAATTGTCATAAACTTATCTTTCGCTTCCTGAGAAAAATTTTTATTTGATATATCAGGAACAATTGAATATATCAACTTTATTGTACTTATATCCCCTGTACTAAGATATGTTCTTGAAGCAGAAGAACTGGGATACATAATATCTTGTTTATTAACGCTATGTCCAAGTATACCGAGAGCGTGCCCTATTTCGTGCAGAGCTACACTTCGAACAATATTTTGAGTGTAATATTTGTCTTGACCATTATATTTTGTAGAAAATGTAACGGTCATATATTTAAGGGTATTATTTTGCACTTCGGAATGAGTAATTCCTCCAAATTTTTTTGAAAAATCTTCTGCTTCAGAATCATTTTTAGGGAAATAGCATCTTATGTCAGCGTTATTAGGTGAATTAACAAATTTAAAGGTAATATAATTATTTGTCTTGTCCTGCCATTCTAAAAATGCTGACTTAACCTCACCATAAAAATATTCAGGTAAATCTGCTTTATGCTCAACATAAACATTTAAAGGAAATGTTGAAGGATTCCACCTTATAATATCACCGCCTGTGATTGCTCTTTCAAGATAATGATCGGGAAATTGTTTTTTCAGGATTTCTTGATTTATTGCAGTTTGTCGATTTTTTTCTCCTTGAGTTATTTTTTGTTTTTTTAAATCTTTGCATTCTTTTTCCGGTTCAAAATCTCTTTCTGCTTCATATACAGATAATTTTTCATAACTTTGTTCCTGAGGAACATATAGTGTTATTGCATTATAAAGCAGTGTAATAACAAGTGAATAAAATATAAAGTTGAATATATATCTTATAATCCCTTTATTCATTTACATTCCTCGTGTATGACAAATTGCTATTGCAATAGAGTCTACAGTATCATCCAATTTTGGCAAGTCATCTACTCCAAGTGAAATTTTAACCATTCTTTCAACTTCTTTTTTATCGGCTCTGCCGTAGCCTGTAAGAGTTTGTTTAACTTCCATCGGCGTATATTCATATATTGGAATATTATATTTTTCTAAAATTGTTAAAATGACGCCTCTGGCATGTGCAACCGGCATAACTGTTGTTTGATTTCGAAAAAAAAACAATTTTTCTATAGCAGCGGCATCAGGTTGATATGTTTTTACTATAGTATCCATATCGTTATATATTTCCAAAAGTCTTGCTGATTCTTTTTTGTTTTTGTCAGTTTGAATTGAACCGGAATGCTTTAATAACGGAGTATCGCTATCATACTCTATTATTGAATAACCAACTATTGCCATACCGGGATCAATTCCAAGAATTTTCATATACAGATTATAACATATTATTTTTCAAAATACTATTTTAGTTTTCTTCCCAAAGACAATCCTGCTGGCAATGGTAGAACAACATTTTCATAATCAGGATGTGCATTAATTGCATCAATAAAAGGTTTGCATTTTGCTTCATGCGACAAAACATTATCGCATGCAATAATACCGCCTTTTTTCATATGTTTATCTATAAATTGAAAATATTTTATGTATTCTGATTTATTGGCATCTACAAATGCAAAATCAATCTCAAAATCTTCAGGCAAATACTCCAAATGCATCAACGCAGAACCTTGAAGGGTTGTAATAACATCATCAACACCACACAGTTTAAAGTTCTCTTTTGCAATATCCAAACGCTTATCGTAAAATTCGATTGTTGTAAGATGTCCGCCGGTAGCTTTTACGGCTTTACCGAGCCAAATACCTGAATAACCGTTGGAAGTTCCTATTTCTAACACATTTTTTGATTTTTGAGTTCTTATTAAAGAATACAAAAACTCCGCAGTAACTCTTGATATATTCCAAAATTGATGTTGAGTTTTTTCAAGCTCTAATAATTTTTCTTGTGTTATTTTATCAAAATTTTCTATCATTTTAGTGCTTTTCAATCTTTTTTGTAACAACAATCGAATTTGCAGGAATATCAATAGGTACAAAACTGATAGCCTTATTTGTATCCAAATCAAATATCGTGTACAAAGAAGCCTTTGTATCAGTTATAAGCGCAATGTTTGTGCCGTCAATATATGATATTTTTGTGGAAAAACCATTCGTATTCAAGTATATAGTATCAGTAATTTCATCTGTTTTAGGATCGATAATTTGAATTGAATTGTCGCCTGCTCCAAGTACAAACAATTTGTCTTTATATGCAAGCATATCTATAGGCTTTTCACAAATTTCAAATTCACCTATAAAGCCAATTGTATCATAATCTATAATTGCAATTCTGTTTTTTGTTCTGCTTGTCAAATAAATTTTATTGTTTGTATAAGCAATTTTAGATACGTTAGGGAATTTACCGATTTCTTTTAAAAGATAGTTGTTATCAAGTTCTACTGCCCATACATCTTTCGTTCTTTTATCGTAATAGAATATTTTTGTCCCATCATCGGACAAAGTCATTTTTTCACACATGCCTGTTATTCTTAATTGACGGCAAAGAGTCATTGTTTCCAAATTCAATACATATATGCTTGAATCTATTGAACTAGAAATATATGCAATTTTTTTGTTTCTATCAATTAGTATTTCGTCAGGTTGAGTATTTGTCGGAATCTGTTTAATTATTTGATCATCCGCTAATGCAATAATATCTACTGACGGCTTTTCATACGATGTAACAAGTAAAAATTCATCATTATAAGATTTCATACATATAGGAACATTTGTCTGAGACAGAGAATATTCAGGTGTTTTTGCTCCCAAGTTTAGCACTTGAATATTTTTTGAATACGGCGATGAAACATAGAAATTTTTATTCTTTAATTGAGGTATTTGAGATAAAGTTTTCAAAGTAGAGCCCGAAAGCTGAGTAACTACAGGTTTTGTATTATCAACTCTAATTCCTTTTGTTTCAACTGTATTTATAACAAGATTACCCGCAATAGCTTTAAGATTTTCCGGAATTACAAGACCGTTTGGAATTAACAAATCTTGAGGCAAAAGTCCTGTTCTGATTTCTACCGGTGGATTTGCCATTGAATATACAGTTTTTTGTCCTTTTGTATTGTACAAAACTTTTAACAGTGAAAAATCATTGTTTAAAATTACAACATTAGGTTTATCGCTCATTTTTTTATCTGCCGGATATGTCTGTTTAATTTCAATTTTTTCAGGAACATCAGTTTTAGCAGGGAACAACGGTAAATATACCGTATTATCCGGTAAAGTTATCAAACCGTCAAATCTAAAATTTGTATTTGGAAAACTTTGTTCAATAAATTGTTGAACATAATCAGGAATTTTTTCCGCATATGATGGTGAAGTTACCGACATAGCTAATAACGTCACAAAAAGCAACCTTACTACATTTTTAGCCAAATGATGAGCTTTAAACATTATTAAATACTCCCTTAACTTTATCCATAACAGATGATGGTTTTACTTTAGCACTATTTTGAATTTCATACAATCTTTTATATAAATTACGTTCTTCCTCCGTCAATTTTGTCGGTGTTTTGACCGCAATTATAACTATATGATCGCCTCTTTGAGAAGGTCTTGTCAAAAATGGTACGCCCGCTCCCTTTATTTTTATATTATTACCTGTTTGAACCCCTGCATGAATTGAAATTTTTTGTTCCCCATCAAGAGTTTTAACAATAACTTCATCGCCGAGGGCTGCTTGAGATGGCGTAATATCAAGTCTTGTATAAACATCGTTTCCTTCTCGTTTAAAGTAATCTGACGGTTTTACATGCAAAACAACGTACAAATCACCCGCAGGGCCTCCGTTAGAACCTGCATCACCTTCTCTTGACACTCTTATTTTTGACATATTGTCAACACCTGCAGGAATTTTGATTTTTATTTTCTTTTCTTTTTCTACTTTTCCATGACCTGAACAAGCCTTACAAGGATTTGCAATTTTTTTGCCTTTTCCTCTGCAATCCGGACAAGTAACAATTTGCGAAATAGAACCAAGAGGTGTTCTCATAACCTGTTGAACTTGACCGGTACCATGACATGTCGGGCAAACAACAGGTGACGAACCTTTTTGTGCACCTGTACCGGAACATTCCGGACAAGTTTCAAGATGGTCGAATTTTATTTCTTTTTCCATACCGAAAACTGCCTGTTCAAACTCAATTTCTATATCGAGTCTAAGATCATCACCTTCAATCGGCGCATTAGGATCCGGACGTCCGCCAAATCCAAAGCCGCCCATTCCCCCGAAGAAAGAATTAAATATATCGTTCAAATCGCCAAAACCGCCCGCAAAAGGACCGCCTGTATCAAAGCCTGCATTTTTTAATCCGTCTTCACCATACGTATCATATGTTGCTCTTTTATTATCATCCATAAGAGTTTCATACGCTTTACCGAGTTCTTTAAATTTTTCTTCCGCATCCGGAGCTTTGTTCACATCGGGGTGTAATGTACGAGCTTTTTTTCTGAAAGCAGATTTTATTTCATCTTTCGTAGCATCTTTCGATATGCCTAATATTTCATAGTAATCTGTCATTTAATTCTTCCACATTCCTTAATTGATAATATTTTATCATAAAAATAATTATTCGGCAGTAGCAACATTTACAAGCGCAGGACGCAAAACTTTATCTCCGAGTTTGTATCCTTTTTGCAATTCGTTTATTATAGTATGCTCCGGCTTTTCTGATGTAGGTGTTTGCATAACAGCCTCATGGAAGTTAGGATCAAATTCTTTATCCGTTGTGTCTATTTCTTCAAGTCCTAATTTTGTCAAAACATCTATAACTTGCTTGTGAACCAAATCAAAACTTTCTTTCACTTTCGCACAATCTTCAATATTCTCAAGAGCTTTTTTACCTCTTTCAAAGTTGTCAAGCACATCCAGCATTTTTTTAAGAGCGTTTTCTGTTCCAAATTTTAAAAGTTCTTCTCTCTCGTGTTCTTGACGTTTTCTGTAATTATCAAAATCCGCAGCAAGTCTTATGTATTGCTGATTTAGAGCATCATATTTTTCTTGAAGTGCATTTAATTCAGAATTATCTTCATCTTTGATATTTTCTGAATTTTCTTCTTTCACTTCTTCTTTTATTTCATCCTGATTGGCAGCATCTTCTATACTGTCAGGGTTTTTAAACGGATTGTTACTTTTTCCCATAGTTTACCTCTTTCTATACATAAATTATAGTTTATTAATTTTAATAAACAAGAAATATTTATTATTTTTTAATAATTTACAATTGCCATTAATTATAAATAGTAATATACTTGTTTTATGAAAAACGTAAGACAGACAAATATAAATATTCACAGGGATAGCTGGGTAGAAATTAATCTTGAAAATGTGGCGCATAATATGCGTGAAATAAGAAAAAACACACCTGACAACATAAAACTTTTGGCTGTAGTAAAAGCAGATGCGTACGGTCATGGGTCTGTAATGCTTGCACCGACTCTTTTAGCTTCAGGTGCTGATATGCTTGGAGTTGCATCAATTGATGAAGGTGTGGATTTGAGACAGGCAAAAATTAATTGCGACATACTTGTTTTGGGTGCAGTTCCGATTTGGGCTGTAGAAACTGCAGTAAATGCTGATTTGATTATATCAATATTTTCAAAAGAACATCTGGCGGCTTGCAGACAAGTCTATGAAAGAACAGGTAAAAAACCAAAAGTGCACGTTAAACTGGACACAGGAATGAACAGAATCGGGATTTCAATTGATGATGCCATTGATTTTATAAAAGAGGTACAAAAAGCGGATTATTTGGATTTTGGCGGAATATTCACACATCTTGCAAATGCAGAAATCAGAGAAAAAACTAAAATTCAAATTGCAAGATGGAACAGTGTAATCTCAAATATTGATACAAATGGTTTGACTTTGCACATTTTAAATACCGCAGGTGCAATGTGCTATGATGTACCGAATTCTAACATGCGCAGAGCCGGGATTGCACTATACGGGCTGTATCCTGATTTGCCCGAAGATGCAGATGTAAAAAAACCTAATTTAAAACCCGTAATGTCTCTAAAGGCCAGAATAGTGAATATTCATGATGCAAAAGATGGTGAAGGTGTCAGCTACGGTCATACTTTTGTTGCAAAAGGAACAAGAAAAATTGCTACAATTCCTTTGGGTTATGCAGACGGTGTCCCAAGAGGTTTGTCAAATAAGATTTCAGGGACTTTGAATGGTAAAGAAGTGAAACAAATCGGTAACATCACAATGGATCAGATGATGTTTGATATAACAGACGTTGATGCAAATTTAGGCGATGTAATAACTTTACTGGATGAAAATCATTCAATAGATGAATGGGCAAAAATATTAGGTACAATTAATTATGAGCTTACTTGCAGACTAAAAGTAAGACTGCCAAGAGTTTATACGAGGTAAAGATGAACGAATACGATGTGGGGATAATAGGCGGAGGACCTGCGGGATATACCGCAGCCTTTCAGGCTAGAAAACAGGGGCTTTCAGTTGTTTTGTTTGAAAAAGATAAAATAGGCGGAGTATGCCTTAATAAAGGCTGTATCCCGACAAAAGCCATTTTGCACAGTGCAGAACTTTATGAAGAATTAAAATGCTCGGAAGAACTTGGTATTTCAACAGAAAGCTTATCATTTGACTACGCAAAGGTTGTTGAAAGAAAGAATAAAGTTGTCGAAAAATTAAGAAAATCACTTGAATTATCTTTAAAAAATGCCGGTGTAGTTGTCATAAATGCCGAAGCAAAAATTGTCGATAATAAAATTGTTGCAAACAATGAAACATATGAATGTAAAAAAATAATTTCTGCAATAGGTTCAGAGCCAAAAGATTTTCCGTCTCTAAAATTCGATCATAAATTTGTACTGAGCTCTGATGATATTCTTAATATTACAAAGTTGCCAAAAAATATTTTAATAATCGGCTCAGGTGCAATCGGTATAGAATGGGCAAGAATATTTTCTGCTTTTGATGTGGAAGTTACAATCGTAGAAACGGCAGAACATCTTTTACCGCTTGCAGATATTGAAGTTTCAAAAAGAATTGAAAGAATTTTTAAAGCAAAGAAAATTAAAATGTACCTTTCAAATGGTGTAGAAAAAATTGAAAACGGAAATGTAATTTTAAAATCAGGAGAAATCCTAAATCCCGAATGTGTTTTGTTAGCTGTAGGCAGAAAACCAAATAAGGGTAACGGTGTTTTGCTTGGTGACGCAGCAAGCAAAATTCAGCTTGCTCATTTTGCTATAAAACAAGCATTAAAAGAAATTTCTGATATAGAGTTTGATGAAAATCTTGTTCCGTCAGTTGTTTATGGTTGCCCTGAAATTGCATGGATAGGAAAACGTGAACAGGATTTACAAGAAGGTACTTATCAAAAATCCAATATATTGATTTCAGCACTGGGTAAATCACATTGTGATAACTGTACAGACGGATTTATAAAACTTTTGGCGCAAAATGGTAAAATTGTTGGTGCACATATCGTTTCAAAAGAGGCATCATCATTAATTCAACAAATAGCTATTGCAATGCAGAATAATTTGACAATTGGAGATCTGAAAAAAGTTTGTTTCGCTCATCCGACATATTCTGAGGGAATTTTTGAAAGTTTGTTTAATATTAAATAAAAAAGACGACTTTATGTCGTCTTTTTAAAATATTCATAATACTCAAACTAAATAGAACCTGTCCAGAATGGCGGTCTGCCAAAGTTCCAATATGTATTTGTCGGATTGTAATCTTTGTGTCTTCTTCTAAAAAATTTAAATTTTTTCTTTTCTTTAGTTGTTGTTTCTGCAAGTTGAGTAGTTGTGTTTTCGCCTTGAACTGTAACTTCGGTAACTGTTTCTTTATAAGAACCAGGTACTTGATACATTTCAGCATATGTACAACCGGCAAAAGCTAATAGACATAAAATTGTTATCAAATTTTTCTTCATATTTTTCTCCTTTATATCAACATTATAATTATTTAAAACCCAAAAATCAACTTTTTTGCTAACAAATTAAAAAATATTTATAAACTTGTTTATAAATATTTTAATAATAAAATATTCATATGCATCAAAGATTACCAGAATACTTAAAACGTCCCATTATAGATACCGATAAAACCAGAACTGTACGTAAAATATTAAAAAATCAATGTTTAAATACAGTCTGCGAAAACGCTCGCTGCCCAAATAAAAACGAGTGTTATACAAAACATACGGCAACATTTTTGATTATGGGAAATAACTGTACAAGAAATTGCAGATATTGTAATATTTCCTGCAACCGTCCGGAGCCTTTGGATGTAAATGAGCCAAAAAGGATTGCTGAGGCTGTTAAATCACTCAGCCTAAAATATGCTGTAATTACATCAGTTACACGAGACGATTTGCCTGACGGCGGGGCAGAACATTTTGCAAATTGCATTTATGAAATAAGAAAGATTTCACCGGACACAAAAATAGAAATTTTAACTCCCGATTTTAAGGGAAATAAAAAATCACTCGATACAATTATAAAAGCGCATCCTGACGTTTTTAATCATAATATAGAAGCTGTAAGAGACATATTTAAAACAGTAAGACCTCAAGGGAATTATGATTGCTCACTTGATATTTTAAGATATGTAAAAGACAACAGCGATATTTTAACAAAATCCGGTCTAATGATTGGACTGGGCGAAACTTATGAACAAATAGAACAGACTCTATCAGATTTGAAATCTGTCGGCTGTGATATTTTAACCATAGGACAATATATTCAGCCATCAAAAGAACACCTTAAAGTTGCAAAATATTACACGCTTGATGAATACGAAAAATTAAAACATTTAGCAGACAAAATTGGCTTTAAGAAGCATCAAATCGGCCCACTTGTCAGAAGTTCATACAGAGCAGTCGACTTGTGTTAATGTTTCTTAAAATAATCTGTCGGTTAATTTGCGTATTTTATAGTAATGAGGTACAATTAGTATATGGTTACAGAAGAAGAACAATTATATTCTGACGTCCCGCCTACAAAATTAAGGAACAGAGAGGAGAAATTTACACCGGCCAAAACCACGAAATTTTGGGTTTGGGTTGCTAGTATGTTTTTCTTTAACATGCTTCAAAATCGTTTTTACGCTTTTAGGTACAAAGGGGCAGAAAATTATTTTGACAGTGATAGATCTGTGCAGACAATACTTTTTGCTCCGCATTCAAACTGGTGGGACGGAATAGTATTTTACAATATTACTCACAGAATTTTTCATAAAGAAATAAGATTGATGATTGAAGAATTGAACAGATTTCCTCTATTCAGCAAAGGCGGAGCTTATTCTGTAAACAAAAAATCAGCTCAATCTGCAATGAAAGCATTAAAATATTCTGTTGATTTGTTAGCTGACATGAGAAATATGCTTTGTATATTTCCACAAGGTATCATTCGTCCTCCGCATTTCAGACCTATTGAGTTTCAAACAGGTTTGGCTTTTATTGCCCAAAATGCAGTAAAAAGATACGGAAGAATAAATCTGATTCCTGTCGCTTTTGATTATACATTCTTTAGGGACAACAGACCTGAAGTTGTTGTAAATTTTGGTAATAGAATAGAATTTGACAAAAACAATATTCCAAAAGATAGAAAAGAATTAAATCATATACTTGAAAAAGCTTTAGAACAAACTTGTGATGAGCAATTTAAAGACATTTCAAACGGTGACGTTTCAAAATACAATATTCTGTTTAAACAGCATTTAAAATGGTACAGAAGAATAGAGCAAAGACTAAAACGTATTGATATTCCGCCGCTAGCGGATGTATAATTTTGGTTGATAAACATGTCATTCTGAGGCTTTAGCCGAAGAATCTCATAATGACAAATAAAAATCCCTCATTTTGTGAGGGATACGTTACTTTATGCATTATATCTTTTAAAACATTTTTCTATTTGTTTGGATATTGTATTTTTAACTGTGTCATATTCTGTTGTGAGTGATGAAATTTCAGTATCTAAATTTTTCATCTTCATATCAAGCGTTTCTTCTTTTGCATTAAGTTTAGCTTTTTCTGTATTGTATTTTGCTTCTGCCTGAGCTATTAAACTTTCATCAGGAACTTCTTTAATATAGTTATCAGTAGCATAATTACCCTGATAATAATATCCGTCATCTTTTATTTTTGAAACATATAACATACCAGAATGTAATACATCTTGTAAATATTCATTATCATTAATTCTGTTGTTTTCAGTCCAGCCGTGATAGCAGATTTGGTTGAATAACGCATCATAGAATGTTGCTTGTCCCAAATCATCACTGGAAACTTCAGAACCGACCTTCCAAGTATATTCAAAAGTATCATTATTTGTACATAAGTGAACACATTCTGCTTTACCTATGTTAACATCAAATTCTTGATTACCATAGACATCTGTTTTTGCTGCACCGTTCATAAAATCTGCAAAATATGTCAAGTATACTTTTGCAATATTGTTAAGGTTGATACCTGCGGTAGAATGGTCATTACCGTCATCACCACCACCTTTTCCGGATTCTACATAAGTAAAGCCGATATAATCTTTGGAATCATAAACAACACCCTGTTGATAATATTCATCTTTATCACATTTTCCAAAAATAGCTGTACCTATTGGATCAAGATAATTTCTGACTGCATCATCAGGATCATCATACGCATCAGTTGCTTCATCTGTACGCTTCTCATCATTACTTGTTCTCCAACGTTCATAATAGCGTTTATCATCGGTATTTAATAAACGATATGTCTCATTTGCGGCATATTCAAGCGCATGTGATGTATATGCATCTCCCAAATCCAAATATTCAGACAGTTCTTTGCCAATCCAATCCAAAAAACCGCCATTAATTATATCTTGCATTAGAGCAACACCATATACCGGAGATTGTTCACCACTTATACCACTGTAACCCAAGAAATATTGGAATGAATCAGAAGATTTATTTGTTGGATCTTTTTTTCCGGATAATAATTGAGCAAGAGTAAAACTATCTGATTTTGCACCATCAAATCTTGTATCAAAACTATCAGGATTATTATCACGAACGATACCATCTATTGCTTTAGAACCGGAATAGCTTTTGTTATAATAACCAGAATCCGTACGAATTTTTAAGAAGTGAACTATTGATGTGTCAGGTTTACCTTTTGCATTTGTTCTTTCAAAAGTCGGGAATTGATTTGAGTCCATAAGATATGATGAGCCATTATTAGACAAAAACTCAATAAATTTATCAATATTACCTGTTTCTGTCGCTATAGCAACAGTAGCACCGCCGCCAAAACCTACAGTCTGATTGTATGGAAGTCCTGTAATAGTATTTGCCAATGTCGGGGTTATCATACCAACTTCTGCAAGCTGATTAATAAAATTGTTTCTCATTAATTCTGAAGGTAATGTACCGAGACCTTCTTGCGGAATGCCAGCAGCAAATGCCGCTGCTGCTAATTTGCTATTCAGACAAACTCTGCCCATTGAATCTGTCAATGTAATCGGCATATAATTGTTCAAAGCAGATGGTTGCATTAATATACCATAAGACAAAGGTGTTGTGGTATCACCTGTTCCGTAATAATCGTAAACCAGTTTAGTTTGTGTTAAAGAATTTTGATATTCATTTGAAAGGTCAGCAAGTTGTCTCGCCAAAGCTATTTTTTGGTGAGATAAGCGCATTGATTCAAATTCACAGTCAGATTTTCTGCCTGTTATTGTTAATAATCTAGCTTGTCCTGCTGCTAAACCCATGATTTTCCTTTCAAATCAGTAACGTTCATGTAGTTTTACGGCATATATAGCTGATTTCTTTAAAATAAAAGATAATTTTGTTACATTTGTTAACAAAAAATTATTGTAAAATTTTTAAATTTAATACAACAAATTTATAATTTTATTGTATTAAAATTGTTTTAAAAATCTTTCGTCATTATTGAAGAATAATCTTATATCATCAACTGCATATTTCAGCATTGCAAGACGTTCTACACCCATTCCGAATGCAAAACCTGAATATACGTCAGGATCGATTCCGACACCTCTTAACACATTCGGGTCAACCATTCCGCAGCCTAATACTTCCAACCAACCTGTACCTGAGCATGTTCTGCAGCCTTTGCCTTCGCACATTATGCACTGAACATCGACTTCTGCAGACGGTTCTGTAAACGGGAAAAAACTGTTTCTAAATCTTGTCGGTCTGCTTGCACCAAAATATATCCTGATAAATTCGTTCAAAACACCCTTTAAATCACCGAAAGTAATGTCTTTATCAACATACAAACCTTCAATTTGATGGAAGAAATTATTTTTACGTGCATTTATATTTTCGTTTCTGTAAACTCTTCCAGGAGAAATAACCCTGATTGGCGGATTTTTACCTTCCATAGCGTGAATTTGAGCACCTGAAGTTTGGCTTCTCAACACAACATTACTTGCCAATTCCGTATAAAATGTATCTTGAACATCACGAGCCGGATGATCTTTTGGAACATTAAGCATATCAAAATTATAATATTCCGTTTCAACTTCCGGTGAATGCTCTTGAGGAACAACTGAAAATCCCAAACTTTGGAATATAGATACAATTTCATTTGTTGTAGATGTCAAAAGATGGACTCTGCCTTGCGGAGTATATTTTCCCGGCAAAGTAATATCTATTCTTTCTTTCATCAACTTTTCGTTTAATTCTTTTTTATAGAATTCGTCATGCTTTGCTTTTAAAGATGCTTCCAGTTTTTGAGTAATCTCGTTTGCCAATGCCCCGATAACTCTTTTGTCTTCATCAGACAAATTTTTGAGGTTCTTTTTTATTTCGTTGAATTCACCTTTACGGCTTAAATATTTACCTCTGATTTCATCAAGTTCCGCTATTGTTGAAACTTTCGACAAATCTTCCGTTGCATTTGCATATATTTTTTCTAATTGTTCTTTCATAATATTCCTCTAAAACTATAATATTTCATTATATTGTTTTTCATATTCTATAGTTGTTTCAGGTCCGTGACCGGGATAAACTTTTATTTTATCGTCTAGCTTAAACAGTTTATTTTTTATGCTGTCAGACAATTTTTTAAAATTACCGCCGAATAAATCGGTTCTTCCGACACTGCCTCTAAATAAAGTATCCCCCGAAAACAGTTTGTCGTCAATAAGGTAGCAAACCCCTCCTTCTGTATGTCCGGGAGTTGCAATTACCTTAAACTTCAAATTCCCCGCTGTTATTGTATCATTATCATCAATGAATTTTTCATAACTTGGCGGAGTAATATTAGGTTGATTAAACAATCGTGTAACCTCGTTAACGTTATCTGAGACAATCAAATCTTTTTGATTTATAACAGCTTTAGCATTCAATGCTTTTTTTAAATCATTTAGTCCCATAATATGATCAAAATGCCCATGAGTAAGCATTATGTATTCTATATCATATTCTTTTGCAGCCTCTAAAATTTCCGGTAAACATTCTGTAGCATCAATCAAAACACCTTTTTTAGATGTTTCATCAAGAATTAAGTACATATTATTTTCCAAAAAACCTGCTACAAAAGTCTTTATAATCATAATTATATAATATCATAAAAGTGAGAAGTGAGATGTAAAAACTCAAAAGACCTTTACATAAAGCAGTCTGAGCAAATTGTTACAATATCTCTTTACATAAATGTGAATATCGGGGCACTCCCCTCTCCAAGGGAGAGGGGTGGGGGAGAGGGTTAATCCTCAACATTAATCCTTATATATTCCAAAACACTCTCAATATTACTCAATTCATTATCAAAAATTCTAATTATTTTATAACCTTTACTCTTTAAATATTCACTCCGCTCTATGTCATAACTAATATTTTCTTGTTGCAAATGTTGACTTCCATCCAATTCTATAATTAGTTTGTTATCAACGCACAAAAAATCAACAATATATTTTCCGATAGGTACTTGCCTTTTAAATTTATATCCCAAAAATCTTTTACCCCGCAAATAATACCAGAGTTTTTGTTCTGCATCTGTCATATTTTGTCTTAAATTTTTTGCGAGCAAAAGAGCTTTTTTATCATATTCAAACTTTTTCAATTATAAACCCTCTCCCTAACCCTCTCCCTTGGAGAGGGAATTGACACAACAAACACATATTGCAAAAACTATTTTCTTATCAGCTCAAAAATTTCTTTACAAATTTTGAAAAGTTCTTCAGCTTTATCCAAAGCAATCATATTAGGTCCGTCACACAGACCTTTGTCAGGATCAGGATGAACTTCAAAAAATAACACATTTGCTCCTGCAGCCATAGCAGCTTTTGCTAAAGTCGGAACAAATCTTCTGTCGCCACCGGAACATGTTCCTTGAGCACCCGGAAGCTGTACGCTGTGTGTTGCATCAAACACAACAGGATAACCAAAACTTTGCATTATAGGGATTGCTCTGAAATCCACAACCAAATTGTTATACCCAAAAGAGCATCCCCTGTCTGTCAGCAAAATATTGTGGTTTCCGCTGTCCTCAACTTTTTTAACCAAAGAACCCATCTGCTCAGGAGCCAAAAACTGACCTTTTTTTATGTTTACGATTTTTCCAGTTTTAGCAGCAGCGACTAACAAATCTGTCTGTCTGCATAAAAATGCCGGAATTTGAATTATATCGGCGACTTTTGCCGTAGGTTCCGCCTGATCGGGTGTGTGAATATCGGTCACGATAGGCAAATCATACTTATCCTTGATTGCCTGCAACATTTCAAGTCCTTTTTCCATTCCCGGACCTCTGTAAGAGGTTATAGAAGAACGATTTGCTTTGTCAAAAGAGGATTTAAACACAAAATTTATGCCTAATTTTTGTGTAATTTCTTTTAATCCGCTTGCGGTTTCGTCTAAAATTTCCTGACTTTCTGCGGCACAAGGCCCTGCAAGAATAGTAAGCTTATCCCCGCCAATTTCAAAATCTTTTAATTTAATAATCTTCGTTTCCATAAAATTATTATATCATAAAATGAAAAAACATCCCCATCAAAATGATGAGGATGTAAAACATTATATTTTTTCTTATGCCATAAGTTCTTTAACTTCAGCAGCAAAGTTTTTAGGATCAAGTTTAATTCCCGGTCCCATTGTTGTTGATAAGTATACAGACTTAACGAATGTACCTTTTGCTGAAGCCGGTTTTGCTCTCAAAACTGCATCTGCAAGAGTTGCATAGTTTTTCAACAAATCTTCTTCAGAAAATTCAATCTTACCAACAGGGCAGTGAATCATACCTTGTTTGTCAGCTCTGTATTCAACTTTACCTGCTTTAGCATCTTTAACAGCTTTAGCGATATCCATTGTTACAGTACCTGTTTTTGGGTTTGGCATCAAACCTTTAGGTCCTAATACACGACCTAATTTACCTAACATACCCATACAGTCAGGTGTAGCAATTAATGTATCAAAATCAAACCAGCCGTCAGAAATTTTATCAATAATTTCCTCAGCTCCTGCAAAATCAGCACCTGCATCTTTTGCTTCAGTAGCTTTTGCACCTTTTGCAATAACGCAAACTTTAACTGTCTTACCCAAACCTGCAGGTAATACAACAGTTGATCTGATTTGCTGGTCAGCCTGACGAACATCAATACCTAATCTCATATGACATTCAACTGTTTCATTGAATTTAGAAACTTCTTTAGAAATTTCTTTTAACTTTTTAATTGAATCAACAGCTGTAGCCGGTTGTTCAAAACCTTCAAGCATCTGTTGCATTTTTTGTTGTTTTTTAGTTAATTTACTCATTTTTCTTTTCCTTTCATGGTATTAGCGGATTTGGATAATCAAATTATCCCTCACCCTAACCCTCTCCCAAAAGGGGCGAGGGAAAGAATTTAAATCCTTCCATTTTCTACTACTCTGCCTTAACAGTAACACCCATAGCTCTGCAAGAACCTTTAATCATGTTTACTGCAGCTTCCATAGTTGTTGCATTTAAGTCATTCATTTTAATCTTAGCGATTTCTTCAAGCTGAGCTTGAGTAATTTCACCAACTTTATCCTTATTAGGAACTGATGAACCTTTTGGCAAGTTTAATGCTTTTTTGATTAAAACAGGTGCCGGAGGTGATTTTACGATAAATGAAAAACTTCTGTCTTCGTAAACATCAATAACAACAGGGATAATATATCCTGCTTGAGATTCTGTTTTTGCATTGAATTGTTTACAGAAGTCCATAATGTTTACACCATGTTGACCCAAAGCAGGACCAACCGGAGGTGATGGATTTGCTTTACCGGCTTCGATTTGAAGCTTAATTTTTCCTACTACTTTCTTTGCCATTTTTTTCTCCTTTTGTGGTATTAACGGGGGCGTCCCTTCCACATATTGTGTCAGATATTGTCTGACCTACTTACTATTATAATTTTTGAATTTGTTTATATTCAAGTTCAACAGGTGTTTCACGTCCAAAGATTGAAACATTTGCTCTGAGTTTAGATTTGTCAGGATAAACTTCAATGATATCCGCAATAAAGTCTGCGAATGGACCTGAAGTAATTCTAACCTTATCACCTGCTTTAACATCAAGTTCAATTTTCTGAGTAGTTGATGTAGAGCGGTTAATAATCTTTTTAATTTCGCTTTCTCTTGCAGGAATAGGACGCTTTTCAGAACCTACAAATTTTGTAACGCCTGATGTATGTCTAACTACATACCAGCTATCTTCATCCATAATCATTTCTACAAGAACGTAGCCAGGGAACACTTTTTCTTCACGTTCCTGCTTTTTGCCGTTTTTAAGTTGAGTAACGGTTTTTTGAGGAACTTCAATTCTGAAGATTTTATCACCCATATTCATATATTCAATACGTTTTTCAAGGTTAACTTTTACCTTGTTTTCATATCCTGAATATGTGTGTACAATGTACCAACGTTTTTGATTCTTTTTTGCTTTCTCTTTTTCTGCTTGAACTTCAGCTTCAGCCTTTGCCTGTTCAGCTTCTTGTGCTTTATCTTCGTTCAATTCTTCTGCCATAGATTTTTCTTTTTTCGCCATAATCCACCTTTATTTTCTTGTAGATCTTGTTATTTTATAAGTCCTAGTATTCCTTTAAAAATGATATCCATTAAATAAACCGCTACTGTAAAAACAAAAACAATAGCTATTACAAATATTGTTTCTGTCACAACCTGACGTTTTTCAGGCCAACTGATTTTACCCCATTCGGATCTAACGCCTCTGAAGTATGTTTTTACTGAATTTGTTGTATTTTCTAACCAAGCCGGTGTAGAATTTTCTGAATCAATCATTTTTATTTCCTTTATACAATTCGCGCCCTGAAGGACTCGAACCCTCGACATCCGGTTTTGGAGACCGACGTTCTACCAACTGAACTAAGGACGCATGTCGGAGGAATACCACCCCCGTCTTGCTCGCTCGCATTTAACGGGACTACGGTTGTTTGCTACATAATTTCCAATTATTCCGCAAACAAGCCTTCGCCCTCAGCTCGCTCGCGCTACTTAGTTTCCTTATGATTAGTGTGTTTTTTGCATGTTGGGCAATATTTGCTCAATTCTAATCTTTCTTTAATATTTTTTTTGTTTTTTGTTGTTGTGTAGTTTCTTTCTTTGCAATCTTCGCAAGCTAGAACTACCATTCTGTCATTTTTACCTTTGATACCCATTTTATTTTTCCTTTAATTTGTAAGTCCGTATATTATGCCGAAAATTTGACCTTTTTAAAATAGAATGTGAGGGCTAATCACATTCTATATTTTCGGCTTACTATACAATAATAAACCAAAAAAAATAAATTGCAATAATAATGTTAACAAACTATAAGTTTGCAAAACAAAGAGCCGGTCTATTGCCGGCTCTTTGTTTCTATGTTTAAAATTCTGTTTTATTTTACAACAAAATCAGTCATTTGAGCTCTTTCTGATGAATATGATGTCGGTACATCATAATTTCCGAAAGATTCAGCTCTCAACTGTTCCATATAAACTTGACCGTTTTTAACTATTTGCTGCTGCTGAATAAGATTTTTTTCTAAATTTGTCAAAACCTGTTCTGCATAAAGCTCAGCACCTTCTTTTGTTTTCATTGCCTCATCTGTAGCCTGAGCTCTGATGTTATCAGCTTCTTCCATAGCTTTACGTTTAATTTCTTCGCATTCTTGCTGAACCTGAGTTCTGATTCTGTTGCCTTCACGTTCGAGAGCTTTTATAAAATCAGCTTCGGATAACTTTCTGTCAGCTTCTTTTTGAGCATCGCTAACGATTTTTTCAGCTTTTTGTTGAGCTTCTGCCTGTAATTCTTCTCTGCGTCTTAAAAACGCTCTTGCTTCTTGAACTTCAACAGGCAAGGAAGCATAAATTCTATCAATCAAAGTTTCAATTTCTTTTGTCTTTACAACTGTAAATTTACGGGGAATAATAGGAAAACCTTCCTCCAAAGAAATTTCCAACATTTTTAATAAATCGTATACACCATTTTGTTGTTGCATTGTTCCATATCCCTTTCAATTTACATTCTACATAAGCGAAAATTAATTGTCAAATGTTTTTATAAAAGTTAATAAGTTACAAAGGCACTAAGGCACTAAAAATTATCGTTAAATTATTCTGGCAAAATTTTATTAACATTGTCATACATAAAAACTTAATGTTTATTTTAATGCCTTTAGGTAATCAGCAACCGCATCAGGCACAAACTTTGAAACATCTCCGTTATTTAGAAAAATTTCTTTTATTGTACTTGAAGAAATGAAATTATATTTCGGTTTTGTTGTTAAAAATACCGTCTTAACGTCAGGCGCTAATGCACTGTTTGCCTGTGACAATTGCATTTCGTATTCAAAATCGGATACGGCACGCAAGCCTCTTATCAAAACGGTTGCACCTTTTTCATGTGCATAATTAATCGTCAAACCTTCAAAAGCGTCAACTTCAACATTAGTCATGTCTTTTACGCTTTCTTTTATCAATTGAACACGTGTTTCAACAGGCAAAAAGCCGTGTTTTTCCGAATTATGAGCAACTGCAATTATAACCTTATCAAAAATTCCTGCAGCCGTATTTAAAATATCTAAATGTCCCTTTGTTATCGGATCGAAGCTACCCGGATATATTGCTATTTTCATAATTAAAACACTTCCTTGTCGTTAGGGAATGCACCTGTTTTGACGTCATAGTCAAATTTTTTGGCACATTCTGTTATAAATGATTTCATATCACCGTATTTTCTTGCAAATTTCGGAGTGAAATCGGAATATTTTCCAAACACATCGTCAGAAACAAGCACTTGCGCCGTACAATATTTTCCTGCACCGCAAGATATTGTCGGAATTGACAAATTTTCTGTTATATACTTTGCGCATTCTTGCGGAACCATTTCCAAAACTATTGAAAAAGCTCCTGCTTTTTCCAATTCTTTTGCCTGTCTTAAAATTTCTTCTGCTGCCTCTTGAGTTTTTCCCTGAATTTTATATCCGCCAAGAGTATTCAAAAACTGAGGCGTAAAACCTAAATGTCCCATAACGGGAATTCCTGTTTCAACAAGCCTTTTTACAACCGATAAGATATAATCACTATATCCTTCAATTTTTACTGCATTTGCTCCGACTTTTATCATTTCTCCGCAATTTTTTATCGCAGTTGAAATATCCGTATGATAACTCAGAAACGGCATATCAGTAACAACCATAGCATGTTTTACACCTTTTGCAACAGCTTTTGTAAAAATTTTCATCTCATCAACGCCGACAGAATGTGTTGTTTCATAACCCAAAGCTACCATTGCAAGACTGTCACCGATCAAGACAATATCAACGCCTGCCTCATCAATATATTTAGCGGTAGAATAATCGTATGCCGTCAATACGGAAAATTTTTCACCATTATCTTTTATTTCTTGAATACTTTTTACCGTAACTTTTTTAGACATTACAAACCTGTTTTTCGCTACCTTTTTTAAACAAACTCTTTTCAGATTTTAATTCTTTTCTGTACCAGTAATAAATCGCTCTTGCTACTCGATTTGAACTGTGACGGACAAATCCTTCTTTACTGTCTTCAATAAGCTTTTTAGAAAATATTTTTACGCCAAGTTTTTTGATATTGTCAGTATCCAGTTTTACGGGGTATGAACCTGACATCTGATATTTTTGTGCCAAGTTTGAAGGCATACTGTCATTTACAAGAACAGTATCGATTATTTTTTGGCTGTCTGCATGCTGCATCAATGCACTAACATGATCTGCAACACTATAACTGTCCGTCTCACCCGGTTGTGTCATTATATTGCATACATATATTTTTTTTGCTGATGATTTAGCTATTTCATTTGCAATTTCTTTTATAAGTAAATTTGGGATAACACTTGTATAAAGACTTCCGGGACCAAGTATAATCAATTCGGCATCTCTGATTGCCGTAATAACATCTTCAAGAGCCTTGCAATCCTGAGGATCTGTATATAACCTTTTGATTTTACCATGCGCTTCAGGAATGTTAGATTCGCCATGAATTACTCTGCCGTCTTCCATTTCTGCAACAAGTTTCATATCATCAAGCGTAGAGGGTAAAACTCTGCCTCTAATTGATAAAACATTTGATGACTCCTTAACTGCACGCACCAAGTCACCGGTAATAGCACAAAGAGCAGTAAGGAAAAGATTCCCAAAACTATGACCTTCTAAACCTTCACCTGATTTGAAACGATATTGGAATAATTTCGTTATTAAATCTTCATCATCAGCTAGAGCTGCAATACAGTTTCTTATATCGCCGGGAGGCAATACCCCCATTTCTTCTCTTAATCTGCCTGAGCTTCCGCCGTCATCACCAACCGTAACAACTGCTGTAATATTATTTGTTATATGTTTTATTCCTCTTAACAACATAGACAATCCTGTACCGCCGCCTACTGCAACGATTTTAGGGCCTCTGTTAAGTTTTCTTCTTCTGTATAAATTTTCTAATAAAGAATGGTTATTTGAACCGTCTATCATAGAAAGGTTTGTTTTTTGCCAACCTTTAAAAAACAATCCGGCACCAAACATTACAACTGCAAATGCCAACCATTCCGTAGATATATTCATTGCTATTTTTCTGACAAACTCCATTGTATAGAAAATCGGTTTTATATCAAACAATATCAATATCCCTATCGTCATCAATACTGAACCGAAAAATATTAATGCAAACCATCTTTTTACCTGCAAACCGGGTACAAGCCACATCATATCTTCAGGTATTTTTACATTTTTTCTTATATCTTTAATAGCCATTATAATCCCCTAACTACTCTACCCATCCTGATAAACAAGCATTTTTATAATTTACGGGCACAGGAGTAATTATATTGCGTGCCTGTTGTATTAATTCCAAAGAGTTTGATAATCTATTTGTAAAATGTATTGTATCTGCAACAACCGATGTTTTTCCGCCTTCAACATTTGAGACTTGGGATGTTAATAAAAGTTGTCTCAATCTTTGAATTTCCATATCGGTATTTTCATTGTCTTTTGCGATAGTATTAACAGTCCCGTCAACGTTATACATTTTTTCCAAACATACTTCCTGAGCAACAGGAATATTAATCAATTCACCTGTTTTTTCCGTAATCTCACCAGTTGCACCGTAATAAACAAGCCATTTTGAACATTTTTGAATTGCTTTTGCAACAGAACAGGCAAAAGAAAAATCTGTTGCACATTTTTTGTACATAGCACCGTGCGGACGAACATGTTCAATTTCCATATTAAATGTTTTTGCAAATGTCATTAACGCTCCAACTTGATATACAACAAGAGCTTCTATTTCATCAGCATCAAGTTCTATATCTCTGTAACCAAATCCTTGAATATCATCAAAACCAATATGAGCACCTACTACAACATTTTTTTCTTTTGCTTTCATTAAAGCATTTCGAATTGTTAAAGGATCTCCTGCGTGGAAACCGCATGAAATATTGACAGAACTTGCATAATCCAATAAATCAAACTCACTATTGTTTTTGTACATACCAAAACTCTGAGCCAAATCTATATTAAAGTCTATATTTTTTATTAATCTTTTTTCTTCGTACATTGATAAATTCCCTATATAATTAATAAATTTATTATAACCAATAAAAAATATAATACTACAATCTTTACATAAAATTTATAATTATAAAAAGATCATAATTCTACAAAAATAAAAGGCTTATAAAAATAAGCCTTTCTTTTCTTAATTTTCTAATTTTACTTTCTCTCAGAATTGATTTTTACAAACCCAGAATAATTCTGTTATTTATAGAAATCATATTCAGTTCATTAAAAATATTCTGTTGTGTTTTTGCGATAATGTCAGCTCTGTTTGCGATATTCATCAGTTCTTCTTGATAAACCTGAACTCTTTCCTCATTTGATGGATCTTTTACCATAATATTTAATTTATTTGAAATTTTTCTAAGTATTATCTCGAGTGAATCTTTGTCGCTGTAGTTTGCTCCGATATTTTGAGCAAGATATTTTGCCTCTGATAAGAGCTGCTCTCTTGATGAATTACCTCCTTGTTGTTGATTACCTGAACTGTTTTGTTTCGGCGCAGCCTCCACCTGCGCTATTAAAATTTGTGCCTGTGACTCAGTTGAAATGTAAGACGGGTCTATGCCTAGTGCCTCAAGTCTTAATTTTGTTGAAGTACTTAATTCCTCACCTTTATAGTTTGAAACAGCTGCAGACTGCGAACTATAGATGTAACTGATTGACGACATATGGCCCCAAATCCTTTCTTTCAACTATTTAATGTTCTTTTTTTTTAAGTCAATCAGTTTGGATATATTTTATAACGTACTTTTTTTGAAAAACTTTAATTATTTTTTTTCTAATTTTACAATTCTTAATTGTTTATGTTATAATTTCATAAAGGATTTATTTATGAAAAAAGCAATCATTTTATTTGTTATAGTATTCTTTGCTGTTTCACAAGCTTTTGCGGCAAAAAATCCAACTATAACTCCAGAATATTTAAAATCTTCTCAAAGTACAAGTTACGAACTTGTTAATGAAACATTGGCATTAATATTTAATAAAATAAAACCCCAAATAAAAACAAACAGATATCCTAAATATTTTCTTGACTATACTCTTATAAAGGATGACGGGACTCAAAGTAAAAATTATAAGTATGTAAAAAGCGGCAACGCAGAACTTTTATACACAGTTGATACAAATGAGTTGAAATATATTGCGCTTGTACGTCCCGAATTACAAAAATGCCGAATTTTATATTACTACCCATCAGGGAAATTACATGCAGTACAAATATATGTTTCATCGGATGAATACTTTACATTTGGACCTGACGGAAAATATGTCGATTATGCACCATATGTGAAAGCAGTGCATGAAAAAGTGCAAAAAAACTGGAAAGTGCCAAAACGAAAACAAATAGAAATTTTGGCAAAAGGCCAAAAAGATTTGCTTGTTCAACTTGCTGTAACTGTTGGCAAAGACGGAAATGTAAAAAAATCTGTTGTATTAAAATCTTCAAAAATAAAAGCCTTGGATGAAAATGCAATAAATGCCGTCAAAACAGCAGCTCCTTTTGAACCGTTTCCGGAAAACTTTTTCAACGATGAAATCGTAATTACACTCAATTTTAACTTTAGTTTATAATTCAATGCTGTTTAATTGACAAAAAGAACGTAATACATTCTGCGCTTTTTTTAGATCTTTGTATACGTATTTGTTTTGGGTTTCTTCTATAAGAACTCTTGATTCAGCATAAAGCTTATCTGCAGTCTGAAGATAAATTAATTGATTTTTTGATTTGACTAATCCGACTTCTTGAAAGTATTTTCCGTAGAGCAAATAAAGTCTGGAAAGAATATCTTTCATATTATATTTTTTAGCAATCATTATTGCGCTTTCAATGTTTATTTTTGCAGTTTCAAAGTCTGATGTAGTAATACAGCATTTTGCTATAACAATTTTTAAAAGTATAGTAAAGAAATAATTATCAATCTTTGGATTTTGAGCAACTGCAAGAGCTTGTTCTGCAATTTCCATAGCATTTTGTGGCCCTTCTATGTCAAGCGTTGCATCAGAAATCAAAAACCACGTTAATAAAGCTCCCATAGCCATTTTTTCTTTTGCAAAGTATGCAATCTGATCATTGTAGATATCCATTGCCTGTTTTGAATTGCCATTATCTCTAAATACTTTTCCTAACAATGTTTTTAATATATTTTTGGTAAAATTATCACCATTATTATTTGCAAAAGTCACTATTTGGAATAAATCTTCCTGTATTCTGTTGTAATTCTTTTTAAAGAAATTGTTTATTATATTTATAAAATTCCAACGCAGAATAGTGAGGTTATCCATAACATTTTCTCTATAGAGTTTTAGAGCATCTTCCAATATGTTATCAGAAGCCTTAAAATTACCCTTCATAGTATTGGCAAATGCCAGAGTAAGTTTTGATTGACATATAAACAATTCATCTTGAATATTATTTCTTTCAATAATTTCAAAAATAATTGTCAAAATTTCAAAAGATCTGTCATTTCCCTGCATAACAAGAGCATTGGCAAGTATAAGATATGTTTTTAACCAGGTTTCATATAATAATTGAGCTCTTGAATCTTTCATACATCCCTTTTTACTAAAGAATCTATCAAAAACCGGCATAATCTCATTGTCAATCATATTAATAACTTGTCCGCAATTTCCGATATTTAAGAGAGCATTTAGCTTTGTTGTTTTTAATAGAGCTATTTCCAAATCTTTTTCCGGTTTGGCTTTTTCCAGAACGGAGTCAACACATTCAACTTCACCAAAATAATTACCGGTTTTTCTGCAACAAGATGACAGGTATGCAAGAAGTTCTATCTCTCTTGGGCTATCACCGATTGCTTGAGCATTTGAAATTGCATCCGGAAGATATTCCATAGCTTCTTGAGGATTAGAGTTAGCAAGAAGTTTTCCCAGCCGTTCTGAGATATTATACCTAATTTTTAGTGTTTCGCTTTCGTCAAGTTCATTAATCAACGCCATAGACTGCTTTTGAGATATTGCATATAAATTCAAATCGCCGATGTATGCCGCAAGTTTTGTATTTTTTGTCCATATATCAAGCGCCAGCTTAGGCTGTTTTAAATTCTGAGCTATAATTCCCAAAATTGCAACGGAATTCAAAGTAAAATCAGACAAATATTTAAAAATTTGTCTGTTTATTTTATCGTAATTTTCGTCACTGGATGCTGTTTTTAAAATAGTTTCCCACAAAAGTTGTGATGAGAATTCAAAATATATATCATTTACGTGGTTGATATAATTCATATTTTTCAGATATATAAGAATTTTCTTCAAATTTTTATTGTTAATCTTGAAAATATCTTTTATAAGATTGATGTTAATTTTGTCCCCAATTATTGCAGAAGCAAGCAATACATTGTACGCAGAAGGATTTAGATAAGAAAGAAGCGCCAGCCTGTGTTCCAGTAAAGATTTGAATGTAGAACCCAGCTCAAAATCTTGTCCGCTAAGTACACAATCATTTTTTAAACAAAGAGCGTGATTTATATATGATGGATTACCTTTACTTATTTTATAAATTTCTTGAATTTCTGCAGTAGATATTTGTGGAAAATTTTTAATCTTTTTAGCCTTTTGCTCCATTAACAACGAAACTTGCTTGTATTCCAAAGGTGCAACACCAACATCCAAATATATACTGTCTTGGGAATTTGTGTTGAAATAAAAGTAACCTTTTGACGGTTTCGCTTCATTATACAAAAGAAGAAGTTTTAAACTATTCCAAACATGTTCATTTCTGATATACCTGCTGATAAATTCATATGAAAAGCCATCAATAAAATCGAAATTATCTATAACAAATACAAATTTTTTAAATTCGATAATCTTATCAAATATTTTATTTAAAATAGCGAAAGTCTTGTTTTTGCAAGCCGCTATTTCCTCAAACATACCTTCTTTTGAGGGATATAAGAAATTCAATAAATCAAAAACTTCCGAACTATTAAGTTCAGGGAATTCATTTTTAAAATAAGCAGATGCATCCTGTTTAAATTGTAAATTATCAAGACAAAAATTAGGAAGATTAAAAACACTTAGCAGCATATCTTGTATTACGCCACCCGGTGTAATCTGCGTGATTGGTGTACATTTGCCATAAAGCCACAAATAATCCTTTAACTCGCCCATTATTCTCTTTAAAACAATGCTTTTACCGCTACCCTTTTCACCGCATAAAGAAAATATCTTTTTTTCTCTTGATACAATACCCTTTGATATTATTTCTTTTGCACTTTTTTGAGAAACAATATTTGCACTGTATTCAAGCGTAATATTATCTGTAATTGATGGTTCATCAAATGAAAAACCACATTTTCTGCATTTTTCGGTATTTGGAAAATTTACACTACTGCAATTAGGGCAAAGTTTTAAAATTTCAGAACCACATTTCTTACATTTGTATTCAAACAAAGAATTAATGGTTCCGCAACTTTTACAAACCAGACCGGTGCGAGATTTACAATAAGGACATTTAAGAGTATTGTCAGGAATTGTTTTTTTACATATAGGACAAATCATTATACCAGTGCCTGTCTAACTTCACCCATCAATTTAAACAAACGTTTAGATACTTCTGATTGCGATATTCCCATTTCTTCAGAAATTTCTTTCTGAGTTAAGCCATGTTCATATCTTAAATAATACAATTTCAGATAATTTTCATCCGGATTGTTTTTATCTATATCATAAACTGTATCTGAGATATTTTGTAATATATCTCTTTTAATAGCTAAGTCCTCAGGAGTATCTTGGATATCGACAGGTTCATATACAATTTGGACATTTGAATAATCAGTTAAATTGACTTGTTCATCTATTGAAACGTTTTTCGTAGGAACAAATCCACTTTGAGTGCGTCTTAAACGTCCTTCATTTTTAAGTACATTCAAAATGGATGTAGTTGCAATTTTTTTTAGGTACGCCTCTAACGTTGCATCTGAAGTAATTGTTTTTACAATTAACAAGGACCTTTTGCATGTTTCATTTAGAAAATCTTCATACAAATCTTCATTATTTGCATACTTTCTATCATTTTTAATTATTTTTTCGATTAAATCGATTTTGTCCTGCTCTAATTCCACGCCGAGATCTCCGTTGATCTTATTGTATCACAATTAAAAGTATATGATAAGATTAAGGTTGAACTCTTTGCCTTTAACGTCCTCAGTAGGCGGTTTAATGGCATTTAAAGTTTCTTTAACAGATTGTAACACAATATTATCAATTTGGCTAGAACCACTGCTTGCAAGAATTTTTACTGTTTGAACAGAGCCGTCTTTTCCTATAGTTATACCTGTTTTTACGCTGTCAGCGTAAGCATATTCCGTAGCAAGCAATAAATCAGTAGAAAGTGTCAGCTTTATACTTTTACCGGTTGTTCTAAGATAATTCTGCATTCTTGCACTGTATGAAAGGTTATCAGGAACATCCCAAACTATCTTACTTACCGACATATAAGCTGTTGAAGTAATCGGCTTTTGAGACTGAGTATTTTTCAACTCTTTTACTGTTTGTTTCTTGTTTTCAGCTGCAGATTTCTTTACAACATCAGGTGCATTTGTTTTAAGAATATTTTCCGTTGTTTTGTTTTCGGCTTCAGTCTTTATTTTTTCATTATAATTTGTTTTTTTTGTATCAACTGCATTTGCATCTGCGTTTAAAACATCATTATTCACGAGTTTTGTTTTTGGATTATTAGGTAGCGGCTCAAATTCTGCAACATTATTATCTTTTGGTTTTACAAAATAAAATACTGTTGCAGCCGCTATCAAACCTAACATAATTGCTGCAATTATCAATATTTTGCTATTATTATTTTGTTGTTTTTTCTGATTAATTATTGCAGTTTCCGGTACAATAGCATTTTCATCAGCTTCAAATTCTTCAAGTTCATCTATATCATCAAATACCTGTTGTGTTTCATCAGTTCCTGATGCTTCATCTTCTGTATATAATACATTTAAACCATCACTTTCCGTTTCTGTTGAAGATTTTATATTTTCCACATTTGCAGGATCAAGCAAATCTTCTATATAATCTTGCGGTACATCAGTTATTGAATTTACAGTTTCTTCATACACTTCTTGTTTTTGTTCAACTAATGTCTCTATATCTTGTCCTGCTTGTTTTTCATCTGAAATTGTATTTGACAATTCCGGTATTTCTGATAACTCAATATTTGGCTCAACTATATCTGCTATATTTTCTTGAGCTATAGAAGCTTGCTCATCTAATAAATCCAAAGATTCAACATTTTCCTCTGATTTAGCAATTAATTCTTCTGTCTGAGAAGGCGTTTCTAACAAAATATCCTCTAATTGCGTATCCGCAGTATTCGTACTTACGGTATCTGAATTTATAATTTCTGTTTCGGATAAACTATTATCCGCTAAAGTTGTGTCAAGCAAATCCAAATTCACATCTTCATTTGTATCATTAAGTTCCAAAGGAACATCGGATAATGATGCTGTATCTATAACATCATCAATTTGAGTTAACAAATCATCTGCAGCAGACTGTTCTACTACATCAGTATCTTGCATAGTGCTATCTATACCATCAATTAACACATTATCCATTTCATTTTCAGTCAAGTTTTCCATTAAATTTTTACCGAAAGTTTCTCCTGCAGATTCATCGGAATCTATGATTAAATCCTCAACATCTTCATTATCTATATCACCAAATGATACAATAGCATTAGCACCGCCAACATGTGAATCATCAATGTCTTCTAAAGATATACTGTCTTCCATATTAAGATCAGGCTTTTCTTCTGGAAAATTATCCAAATATAAATTTTCATCATCCAAATCTAATTGAAAATCCTCATTTTCATCAGGAAGTTCAGGTACATCAATATTTTCCAAAGCAATAGTACCTTCTTGTGCTTTGTCATTATCCATAAAAACATCTTCAGGAAAAATTGCTTCAAAAGAACCTGCTTCTTCTGGCGCATCGCCTTGAATTTCTGAAATATCAAAGTTTTTATTTTCTATTTCATGTTCTTCCGGCAAATCAATTTTTTCAATATTGTTTTCAGAAATTTCTTCAATATTATCATCAACATCAACAGAATCTATTGATACTACATCATTCATAAAATTTAAATTGTCTTCTTGTATTGCATCGTTAATTATACTTTCAGCATTATCTGATGCTAAATCTACAAGATCCTCAGCAATATCAGAGGCATTTTCTATCAATTCTTGAGCGTTTGCGGAATTACTGTCAATAATACTGTCAACTCCTGCTTCTGCACCTGCAGAAGCACCAAGTGTCTCTATAGCATCATCCAAATCAAAACCTCCAGAATTTATATTTTCTTGCATTGCTTCAAAATTATCATTTTGCAGTTCAATATCATTTTCTTGTAGTGAATCAATTCCTTCTAAATTGTCTGTAAAAAACTCCTGTTCTTCTTCAGTTATTTGCTCTACACTTTCTGTATCATTATTAATTTCTTCATTTATTTCTAACGTTTCAGCAATATCATCCGTATTGTCTACTGCTTTAGTATCTTCAAATTCTGCAAACTCATCTATAGGAGTAACGTCTTTTGCAATACTGTGTTTATCAACAGACGAATCACTCATTGCCTTGTAAGATAAAGTTTCAAAATTTTCATATTCTATAAATTTATCTCTTAACTCAATACTTTTTATTAATTGTTCAAGCAAATGTTTTTTGTCGCTGTCTGAAATATCATTATCAGCCATAGAAATAATAAGATTTTCCGCACTTTCTATTTCGTTTTCGGATAAATTTATATCATTAGAAAATTTGTGTTTTTCAATATATTGAAGTAAATCTAACGCAGAATTGAGTTTTTCTTTTTCAATAAAATAATAATCTTTATTGGCATTATTTTTATTAATTAATTTAGGTTCAAAGAAACCTAAAAATCTTACTCTGGACTGCTCTTTTTCGATTTTAAAAACTAAATATATATCAGGAAGAATGTTATATTCAAAATGAGATTTAGGAACAAAAATAGCATTCTCATCAAACACAACTCTTACATCAATATGAATACCTTTTAGCATAATATCCGCAATATCAAATTCTCCAATAACTTTTTTAATAGAATGCATATTCTTCAAGCCAGAAGTATCAATATTTTCAGAATTCAAATATTTCATACCTAATTCCGCACCCAAAGTGTTTATATAGACTCTATTTTTTACACTATTGTCAATAAAAGTATTTGCGACAACACTTGCATCATATTTTTCTTTTTCGTCAATATAAATAAAAGTTTCTTGTTCCATAATCTCCCTCCAATTAATATGATTACACTTGAAAAAAAAATATTCCAAAAATTATGTAAATATTTGTAACAAATATTGAAAATAAACTAATTTTTCGTCAAAATAATTCTATCAGTCGTTTTTTATATTTAGTGTGTTTAAAAGGAGGTAATCCATGATAGATGCTGTTTCTAAAGTAAGTTTTTTGGGAGAAACCGTTGGTGCGCAAGATTTAATTAATGCACCCGGTAAATTTACCGCACAAGCACCAATTCCTGCTGCAACTACAGATTCTTTTGAAAAAACAAATATTGATGAAGATAAAAAATCCGGCAACGGATTAGTAGCAGCAATTAGTACTGCAATTGCAGCAATAGCAATATTCGCCGGATTAGGTTATGCCGTTAAAACCGGTAAATTAGAAAAAGTTGATTTAGCAAAGACAGAAGGCTTCTTTAATAAAGCTTGGGCAAGAGTTAAAAATGCAGGTGTTTATGTTGGTGAAAAAGCAAACAGCTGCTATGAAAGTACTCTTGGAAAATGGTTCAGCAGAGAAGCGAAAGATACCAAAGCAACAACTTAAACTGCGACAGAAGCTGTAGTCAAAACAAAATAATAATATTAAAAACAGCAAATTTACATATAAAAAAGCTCCCGAAAGGGAGCTTTTTTGTTACCTAATATATCTTTAAACAGTAACTTCTTCTTGTTTTTTAAATTGCATTTCATACAGCGTCCTGTATTCGCCGTTTGGAATTGCCATTAATTCATCGTGAGTACCCAATTCAACAAGTTCACCCTCGTTTATAACTGCAATCCTGTCTGCATTTTTAATTGTCGATAATCTGTGAGCAATAATGAATACAGTTCTATTTTGCATCAAATTGTCCATAGCTTTTTGAACAATTGCTTCAGATTCATTATCAAGGGCTGAAGTTGCTTCATCAAGAATTACAATAGGTGCATTTCTAAGCATTGCTCTTGCAATAGCCACACGTTGTCTTTGACCACCGGATAGAGTCATTCCCCTTTCTCCAAGCATAGTATCAAGCCCGTTTGGAACTTCTTTAATCATATCTTGCAGATGCGCAGAAATAATAGCCTGATCAAGTTCTTCTTCCGTTGCATTGTAATTGCCCATCATAATATTTTCTCGAATTGTTCCCGAATATAAAAAATTATCCTGAAAAACCATTGAAATATTTTTTCTTAGTGAATTAATTGTATACTCTCTAATGTCAACTCCGTCAAACTTAATTGCACCAGATTGTATGTCATAAAATCTCGGTATAAGGTTTACCAATGTAGATTTTCCACCGCCTGAATTTCCTACAATCGCAAGAGTTTCATTTTTATTAACAGTTAAATTTAAATCTTTTAAAACCGGATGTCCTTGAATATATTCAAAATTTACATGTTCAAATGTAATGGATTTATTAAATCCTGTTAATTCTTTTGCATTTGGAGCATCAGTGATTTCCGGTTTTAAATCAAACAGTTCAAACACACGTCCCATTGCAACAAATATATTTTGAATACCTGTTAATGTATTACCTAATGTTTTTACCGGTTTGTATAACAGCAATAATGATGTAACAAATGAAGCAAACGAACCTGCAGTCATCTGTCCCGAATTAATTAAAAATGTACCGAATCCCAGTACTGTTGCAATACCCACTGATGCAATTAAATACATCAAAGGAGACATCCAACCGGATCTTTTGTACAAAGACATTCCGATATTATATGATTCCCAAGTTTGATCCCGAAAGTATTTATTCTGTCTGTCTTGCAAACCGTATGCAGCCATAACTTTGTTTCCGCTGTAAGTTTCATTAATATTTGTTGTAATATTACCGCCAATAACCATATTTTTGTTGGAAGCTTCTTTAATTCTTTTTCTGATTAATGCCACAGGCAAAAATGCAACACACAAAACAACTACACCGATAATTGCAAGCTGCCATGAGCTGTACAACATAACGGCAATCAAACCTAAAGCGCCAAAGAAACTTGTGGTTATGGTTTTAATGTTGTCAACAATCCCCGCAGAAGCTGTACCCGGATCACCCATATAACGGGATATTATTATACCGGATGAATTTTCATCAAAGAATTGCGGGTGCATGTGGATTAATCTTTCAAACAAATCAAATTTTACATCATTTGTAATATGCGCACTCGTCCAACTTGAAAGATAACCGTTCAAATACCTTAAAACACCTTGAAATGCAGCAAATAAAATTACACCAAACGGCAAAATAACAGACATCTGTATACTTGTAATGACATAGTCATGCCCAAAAAGTGCAAATTCAAAGTTTTTACCGCCAATAACAAAATCCATATAAGGTTTTAGAGCAAATGCAGTTACACCGTCAAGCAAACCTAACGGAATTGCAACCAAAAATCCCAATGTAATTCTAAACCAATATGGCTTTATATAAGGCCATATTCTTGATAGTAACCAGCCGTACTTAAACGAATTTTGTGCTGTTGTTGCGCTTAATTTCACTTATTTTATCTCCATTATTTAACTACAACAAATCATGATAATTAAATGATACCTTAAACAAAACAGCTAGTAAAGCAAAGATAATATAGCAAAAAAAATGACCTTGTTATATAAACCAAGGTCTTTTTCTTTCACTAACCTACCTATTTTCTCTTTTATCAATTATGAGGAACCACTAATTAATCTTGTTATGCTTTTGTATCAACCTTTTTAATTAGAGCTTTTTTAGGGTCGATACCGTATTCCTTAAGTTGAGCTATTATATTTTCAAAAGAGCTTCCATTGAATGGTGTGTAACCTTTGATTGTGACTTCGTATTCTTTAAACTCACCGTTGTCATCTGTGATAACTTTGAAACCTGCAACTAATTCAGGAAGTTTAGCCCCTAAGTCGTAAGCTTTTCTTAATGCATTTTGGAATTCTTGTTTCTTTTGAGCTTCAACTTCAGGTCTTCTTTTGTCAGCTTCATTTTTATTATATATTTTAGTTGTTGCATCTGTATCTTCTTGTGCACTTTCAGCAAGCTTTTCTGTTTGTTTTGTATAAACAGCTGCTGCAATTGCTTTCAATGCGTTGTCTACTACTTCTTCGTCAACATTAGTGTCATCTAATTCATCAAATGCTACGGTAAATTGACCTGCCAAATCATTATAGACACCTAATTCTTTAGCTTTTTCTTTTAAACAAATTGTCATATTCCAAAGAATATCCATGTTATTGGCATTGTCATAGCTATTCTTTATATTTTGATCTTTTCCGTGTAAACTTGGATTCCAACCGTGTTCACCATCGAATAGAGCTTTAATTATGCTTTTTCCTTTAGCTGAACCGAATTGTTCTTCCCAATATACGATGATATTTGCAATATTATCTTTATTTATTTTTTTAGCAGCTTCTCTTAATTTTGGATAATCTATATCATTATCAGGGTTGTACCATTGACTGTAGCCTTCGGTTGCTTGGTACATACCGTTGATAATATCCAAAGCTTCTGTTTTTTGCTTGTCTTGTTTTTCTTTAGCTTTTTTAGCAGCTTCTTCGCTTACTTCACCTTTTCCGTCATTAGAACCCACTACTTCATCAGCACCGGCTTCTGCTACTTCATCAGCGCCGGCTTCTGCTACTTCATCAGCGCCTGCTGAGTGTTTTTGGATTATTTCTTGAGCATTTGTCATAGCATTTTGTGTAGCTATTGCAGCAGCTTTTTCAACTTGTGCCATTTGATCAGGTGTAGGCAAACTCTCTAAACCTGATTGAACTTTTTGTACAAGTTTTTGCAATGATTCTATATGTTCTTTTATTTTATTTTTTTCATCTGCAGTTAAGTTAGGATTTTGTAAAGCTTGAGTTAATTGACTAATATTACCTGCCATATTTTGTAATAAATTTTGAACTCTATAAGTCATACCGATTTTATAGCCGTAATTGAAGCCCATATTTGCAGCAACTGCAGTGTTACAATACTGAGTATTGAAATTTGCATAGCAAGTGCTTTGCTTCCCTAAACCATTCATATAAAAATTGTTTCCCATTCCAATTGCTTGAAACATTTTTAACTCCTTGATATTCCCCGTATTTATATAAAAAAAATTTGATTTTAATAATTGCTCTTTTTGTTAAAATGAAATTAATAAAATCGTCAAAATACAATAATAGCAACAAAAACAGACTGTTTACATTTCGTAACAATCTGTTTTATATTATTTTTTTGATTTTAAGCAATAAAACAATGACCGCATCCTGCGCCGCCACTAGGTAAAAGTCCCAATAGCAATGGATTTGTTTCCATTAAACAAGGATTGTTTGCCAAAAAATATGCCATTGGCGGATAGCCTGCAGGAAGTTGTACGTATTGATTTTGCATGCCAAAATCTCTGATTACACCACGTCCGGTTCCTCGCCAAGCACATAAATTAACCGGCGGGAATGCTACATCATATCCCGGTACAACATTATTAGTTGTTCCAGAACCAAAAATTGTTGAACCAGTAAACATTGAATTGAAACCACCTATACAAGCCATAATAACCAACTCCTATTTATTAACTAACCTTACTTTTATAAAGTTTTTTTTTGTTAGAAAATTGCATGTTCTAACAAACATTTTAAACATATTAACGGCTAAAAGCTCTTATAATAACTGTTTTAATAAGCTTTACAATACTTAACAAATGCGTTAATTATGTCATCCTTTGAAATATTTGAGTTAATTTCTTTTATTGATGTAATTGAAGATGTATCAATTTTTTCCTTAAAAATCGTTTCAAGCAATTCTTTATTATAACTATACAAAATTGAACCATGCTGCAATATATATCCGTTTTTTCTAAATTGCGCCGAACCTATAAGCTTTTTATTTTTGTAGCATAAATCTGCACCCGTAGAAACAAGCATGCAGTAATCAACATGCCCTCTGTGTTTTTTTTCTCCGCCAAAATCAAGTTCAATGTCCAATTTACTCAAACATTTTATCAAAATTTGAGATATTTCTTTATAAGATTCAGTAACATTCTCACCGTTTTTAAGCGATTTTATAGGACATATATAGCTATATGTTATTTCATCATCATGCAAAAGTGCTCTGCCGCCGGTTAGACGCCTTACTATATCAATATTATTTTTATCTAATATTTTTTGGTTTATAAAATCCTCTTTTTGATTTCTGCCGAGTGAAATACAAGCCGGTGTCCAACCGTATAAACGAAATATAGGTTCTTCGGATTGCGTGTTTATAGCAGAGTCTAATAAATCAGAATCTGTTTGCATATTTTCTTTGCCTGTTTTTATTTCATACGGTATAAATTTCATTATTGGGCTTCTTCTCGTTTATTTAAGTCTGCTTCAAATTGTTTAAAAGTTTCATTGCCCACAAATTGTTCAAGCGCAGCCCTTTTTGCATAGAATTCTGAACGGGCACGCATTTGATTATCGAGAGCAGTTCTGTAATATGCATCTGTAACCAATACGACTTCACGGGATAAATTTTGAGCTATATCGTAGTTCTTTTTTCTTTCTTTTACTATTTTATCAAATAATTGAAGCTTTTTACGAGAAATCATATAATCATAATAAAGATTAACTGTTTTTTGCTGTAGATCCTCTATTTTTCTGACCAAAATAATCATGTCAGCATCGGTTACTTTAGTATATTTGTAGTTGAGAGCTTTTGTATCCTGAGACATTATTCCAAGGACGTTTCCGCCGATTAGAGAACCTGCTGCAAGTACCGGATTACCCATACCGGCACCAACTAAAGTTGACATGCCTGCAATTGTTGTAAGAACTTTTTTGACAGATTTTTCATCGGGTTTATCTTCATCTGGATTTGCAAGTTTATAAAGTGCAAAATTTATCGTATCACTTTGAGATGCTGCGCCTTGCCACAGAACTGACAAGTCACCCACCAAATCTTGCTGCTCAAGTTCAAGTTCTGCGGATACTTCTCTGGAAATCTGTTTGATACTCAAATCAGCATATGTTAAGTCGTTTACATCAAATTGTTGTACATCTTTTTTTACATATTCCTGATGAATTTTATTTTGAGCCTGAGCTTCCGTATACTCTTTTTCCGGTTGTTCTGACAATCCCGCTCTGAATGCAGGCTTCTGCGGAGTTTTTAAATCTTCCAACCCTAACGCACCAAATGACGGAAGCGCAAAATTTAATAACAGACAAATTGTTATAAGCTTTTTCATTTTACCACCGCCTTATCTCCGACAAGAGTTGTATCGTAATTAAACTGATACAAATTAAGCCTGTCAACAACTTTTTTACCTGCAAGACGTTGAAGCTCAAGGTGGTATTTTTTTGCCTGCTCCATATAATTAAATTCTTCTACACGCATATTGTCGTAGAGTGATGATGATATTGCAATTTCCATCAAGTCCTCATCATCAAGAGCCTTTGCGTAGTTCTTATTATAAAGCAATAGTTTTTGTCTGGACTCTTTTAGCATAGAAAGAGAACTTTTATAATTGTAATAAGCCGTAATTATTTTATCCTGAAGATTTTCTATAAGTCCGGCAAGCTCTATCAATTCAGTATCAGTAAGCGGAATTTCGGTCGGTACGTTTTTTCTGTTAATTAAATTTTGTGCCAATCTTCCTGCCGCAAAAGAGCCTGATTGAATACCATAATTTGCCCCAAGTAATGACGGAGCAAGAGATGCACCTGCGATTACCGCCGATAGTGTCTTTGCCATTAGGGATGAATGGATTCTTCTTTGACTTTCGGGGGTAGCCAGTTTTTTTAGCGCAAAACCGATAATTTGATTATTTTCAACCGTACCTTTCCAAAGATTTTCTATATCTTCCAAATCCTTTTCTTTTTGAAGTGCAACAAATTTTTGCAGCATTTCCGCATCATTTAGCAACAATGATTCTTTTGTATTAACTTTATTTTGAGGTAATTTAATTGATGGTTTTTCAAAATCAGACAATTCAACTTCTTTACCACTTTTAGGCTGTTGATTATACAAAAGTTCCGATTTTGAAGATGTATTTTCATAAATCCGTTTTGACACAGGCATGTCAGAAGCATCTTCATCAAAAAAAGATGATGGAAGTGAATACGCACAACTGCCTGCCAATATTAATGAAATTAACAAAAACCTTTTCATAACAATTTTATACCACAAGTTTAGAATAAATCCAATGATTGATAAAGTTCTACATCAAATGTATGTTATTTAATTTTTAAAAAATCTTTATTATAAAAATACGGAGGGGAAAAGTTGGTTTCAAACACAAGTATAAAAGGAGTTAGTTATAGCAAAAAAGCAGACTCTTTACGCAGTGAAAGCCTTTATAAGGAAGCTATTGCAATGTATCTGAATGCGATTTTGATAGACAGAAACAGTGCAGAAAGCTATTATGGACTTGGATTGTGCTATAAATATCTCAATGATTTCAAAAAAGCAATAAAGTATTTGGAAAAAGCAGTAACCGCAAAAGAGGATTATTACGAAGCTTTTTTTGAATTAGGTGTTTGTAATCAATTAGAAAATATGAATTGCAAAGCTATAAAATGTTTTATTAAGGCAATCCAAATAAAACCGGATAGCGTTGATGCAATTTTGCAGCTCGGTATTTGTCATGAATTGTGTGAAGAAAACGACATGGCACTAATGATTTATCAAAAATTAATAGAAAATAATCCTGAATTTATAAAGGCATATAACCATAAATCTGCATTACTGATGAAAATGGAAAAATATAAAGAGGCATCTGCGACATATAACAATCTTTTAAAAATAGATGCTGATTGCTATAATGCATATGCCGGAATTGGAGTATGCTTTGAAAAATTAGGTAAAACTAATTCTGCCGGCAGATATTACAGAAAATTTTTATCATTAAATCCGTTTTCTTCAGAGAGTGAATTTATATTCAATAGATTGCAAAAAATTCAGCAAAGCAGAATGACTGATATATTCAAACAAAAAAGAACTGTCCCTATGGTGTTATGTAAATAATAAATTAGACAACTGGCTAGTATTAAATTAAACATAAAATTATATAATTTTATTGGAGGTTTAATACAAATGAATAATGTTGTTTCAAATGAGTTGTCTGAAGTACTTGGCTCATTGGATAAAATGGAAACAATTACAAAAGTACTAAATCAAACGATATTTGAGGACAAGGAATTTAATGCATCAGACAGTCAAAACCTTTGTTCTGTTCTGTTGAGGGAAATAAATTACACAAAATCCAAAATATCAAAAATTGAAAATAACTGTTAAAAAATCTTGTGGATTAAAATTTTTGTGATAATATTGTGCCTGTAAAGTTAAAAAAGGATTAGAAAATGCAAGCACGCAGAGCAGCCAGAGAATTGGCGTTTATATTATTTTCACAATTTGATAAAAAAATTACTAACTATAAAAAAGAAGATTTAAAAGACATAATTTTAAAATCCGTAAGGATATTAACAAGCAGTGCAAACGACGAGTTAAAACTTGCTTTGGGTTCACTGATTTCTATGAGAGATCAAATAGAGACATATGAAGCTGAGTCCGAAACAAATTTAAACAGACCTATTGAAGCAGCAAACATTCCTGTGCCGATTCCTATGACATCTGACATGGTCGGAAGAATCAATGAGATGATTGATATTGCGGAAAAATCTATTTTGGCATTAGAAATTGCAGAGTTTACAACTTTAGATTCTCAAAACGAAGTCAAAGATTATGCAATCCAAATTGCAGAATATTTTCAAAAAAATCAAAAAGAAATTGATGATATTATTCAAAAACATGCAACAAATTGGGATTTAGGTCGTTTGGTAAAAATGGATAAAGACATCTTGCGTATCGCAATTGTTGAACTTTTATATATCAAAGATGCTCCAATGAAAGTTGTTGTTGATGAAGCTCTTGAACTTGCTAAAAAATATTCTACAGACGACAGTGCATCATTCATCAATGGAATTTTAGCAAAAGTTATTGTAGATTATGGAGTTTAGATAGAGGATTAGATGAATAGATGGCTAGGGAATTAGCTATTTAATATAATGGTACCGGTGAAAATTTATAACAATCTCAAACATATAATAGCTATACATCTATACCTCTAGTCATCCATACCACTTTTCCGATATTGTCATAAATATTTTTCATGTTACAGTATACCTATGTTCGGATTTTTTAAAGATAAATTTAATAACCTTAAAGAAACAGTTGCCAATACCGCCAATGCTCTTGTCGGCAATGTTGTTAATACCATTGGACATGAAGAAGAATTTTCTGAGTTTGTGTTAGATGATATGGAGGATACTCTTATTAGCGCAGATTTGGGCGTTGGATATGCGTCTGAACTTGTTGATAAACTAAGGAATCAAAATAAAATTAAGCCGGCTGATGTTAAAAATTATCTTAAGACAGAGTTTTTGAATACATTGAAAAATGCCGGAAGTAATCAAATTAATTACCAAGAAGGATTGAATATTTATTTTATATGCGGGGTTAACGGAGTAGGTAAAACAACACTAATCGGTAAACTTGCATATAAATTTAAAAATGAAGGTAAAAAAGTTCTTATTGCTGCTGCCGATACGTTTAGGGCTGCAGCAGAAGAACAACTTGATATTTGGTCTAAAAGAGCCGGTGCGGATATTGTAAGACATGACAAAGCTGATCCTGCATCTGTTGTTTATGAAGCAATCGACAAAGCAAAATCTCAAAATTATGATGTGATTTTAGTTGATACAGCAGGCAGATTACAAAATAAGTTTAATTTAATGGAGGAGCTTTCTAAAATTAAATCAGTTATTGATAAAAAAGCTCCTGAAGATTTGAGAGAATGTATGCTTGTATTAGATGCAAACACCGGGCAAAACGGCTTACAGCAAGCAAAAGTGTTTACGGAAGCCGTAAATCTTACATCCGTTGCGCTAACAAAACTTGATGGTTCAGCAAAGGGTGCTATAGTTCTTGCAGTTGCAAAAGAAATGAAGCTGCCTGTAAAACTTGTTGGTATCGGCGAAAAAATGGAAGATTTGAAAGAATTTGATTCTGAAGAATTTATAGAGGCAATATTTGTTTAATTTAAGCTCAGTAAAAACTAAACTTGGAAACATTGTTGAATTGTATGGAAATTCAAAAGCCAAAACCCTTATAATCGGTGTTTTTCACGGTGACGAACCGCAGGGAAAATATTTGATTGAAAAATATTTAAAAACAAAATACCAAAAGGATGGATTATTATTTATTCCCTGTCTTAATCCTGATGGTATGCAGCTTGGAACAAGAACAAATGCAAACGGTGTAGACTTGAACAGAAATTTTCCGACAAAAAATTGGGGTGAAGATACATCTTCAGCAGGTGATAATCCTGCAGACTATTTTGGCGGAAAAGCGGCAGGAAGTGAGGTTGAAACCCAATTTGTAATGGAAGTTATTAACCAATACAAGCCTGAAAAGATTTTGACACTCCATGCACCATACAAAGTCGTAAACTATGACGGGCCTGCAAAGGACTGGGCAGAAAAAATCTCAGAAATCATAGGTTATCCCGTTGAAGCAAGTATAGGTTATCCAACACCAGGAAGCTTTGGAACGTATTGCGGTGTAGAAAGAAATATTCCGACAATTACATTGGAATTAGACGAAAAAATACCGGTCGAACAGCTTGAGCAACCGGTATTTGAAATATTTGATGAATTATAAATTTATTTTTTATTGTTAAAGAAAACCGATATACGGTATTCTCCGGAACTACCATTTTCTTTATGGATAATACTCATTCCGCCATTTGTTGTCATATCAGCTTTTACAACTCTTGCTCCAGAACCGGACCAATTTACCATATGATTGCTGAGATTATCAACTATGTTTGAATCGTAAGCTTCTTTGGCTTTTGCTAAATCTTTTGAATCAAGTACATAGACTTGTTGTCCTGATTTATTTTTATAACCATCTTCATTAGCATGAGATAGACCTAAAAGATTATAAGCATCTTCTTTTTTTAATTCAAGTATATTTGCCGAACCTGCACGTTGAGCAGCTTGCGGAGTATACTTCTTTCCGGATTGCTCAAAATTAAAGCTAAATCCTTTTTCAACTTTTAAAGTTCGTTGTTCTGTTTTGCCGTTTTCTGTCCACTGAACAATTAATGGATAATAAATTGGATCTGGTGCCATTGTTATCTCCTTATTTTATACTTTTTATTGCACGTATATATCTATTAAATATTTTATATATACAAAATTGCGCATGTTTTTAGTTTTTTTTACATTTGTTAACATGAAAATTTGTTTGTAATAATATAGAATTATTAATAGCATTTGTCATTCTGAGGTTGATAAGTTATGAGATTCTTCGCTCTGCTCAGAATGACAGACAACCGAAGAATCTCGTAACAAAATATAATAAATAATTTGCATTCATATAGCTTAGCAAAGAGGGATTTTTATGAAATTACACAATACTTTTTCAGGCAAAATTGATGAATTTACACCGATAGACAGCAAAAAAGTCAAAATGTATGTTTGCGGACCTACTGTCTATGATTACGCACACTTGGGACATGCCAGATGCTATATTACTTGGGATGTTTTATACAGATACTTAAAATTTAAAGGTTATGATGTTACATACTGCCGTAATGTTACCGATGTTGATGACAAAATTCTGAAAAAAGCAGAAAAAGAAGGAAAAACTCCTGAAGAAGTATCTCAATATTGGTACAAGCAGTTTGACAATTCAATGAAAGCTTTAAACAATTTAAAGCCTGATATTGAACCTTTTGCGACAAAGACATTAGGCGAAATGATTTCTATTATCAAAGATTTGATTGCAAAAGGATATGCATATGAGGTAAACGGCGATGTTTATTTCAGAGTTAAGAAATTCGGCGGCTACGGAAAACTCTCTGGTCAACCGATAGACCAACTTGAAAGCGGAGCAAGAATTGAAGTTGGTGAACAAAAAGAAGATCCTTTGGATTTTGCACTATGGAAGAAGGATGAAAAATTTGGCTATAATTCACCTTGGGGTGTAGGACGTCCCGGATGGCATATCGAATGTTCAGCAATGAGCAGAAAATATCTTGGAAAAACGATAGATATTCACGCAGGCGGTGCAGATTTGATTTTTCCGCATCACGAAAATGAGATTGCACAATCAGAATGCGCTAACGGCTGCAAGTTTGTTAATTATTGGCTTCACAATGGTTTTGTAACTATAAATAAAGAAAAAATGTCAAAATCTCTGGGCAATTTCTTAACCATTGACGATTTGTTGAAAAAATATGACAGTAACACTATAAGATTTTTTATACTTACAAACCACTACAGAATGCCTGTGGAATTTTCTGACGAATCATTATCATCCGCACAGGCTGGTGTAAAACGCATGTTGAACGCTAAGCGTACTGAAATTAATGAAAATCTGGATATTACAAAAACAGAAGAATACAAACAGTTTGTAGAAGCTATGGATGATGATTTGAATACATCAAAAGCTCTTGCAGTCCTTTTTGATTTGACAAATAAAGCTAACAAAGACGACAAAGACGCATTTACAATTCTCTATAAACTTGCTACAACACTTGGCTTTACGTTTGAAAAACCGACATTATCTGAAGAAGAATTGTCTGATGCAGTTAAATATGTTTCTGAAAAGTTAGGCAAAAATTTTGCAACAATGGAAGAACTTATTTCTTATCGTAAAGAAGCCAGAGATGCAAAAAATTGGGATGTCGCTGACAAAATAAGAATTGCACTTGATGAAAAAAATATTGTTCTTAAAGATTCCAAAGACGGAACAATTTGGGAACTGAAATAAAATTTTATTTATACATGTTTGAACGGATTTGTTTTAACTCGGAAATTATTTCAGGATAATTTCCTGATGTGAGTTCGCCTACTGACTTGTACAATTTCAAAATAGCCTGCTCAATATTTTTATGGTTCATAGAAACCATATCGCATGCCATTTCTTCATTTGAAAGAGCAAGACGTGTCATATCTCTAAATCCGCTTGCTGCAATCTTTAAGGCGAGTGAATTGTCTTTTGCAGCAAGAACAAGCGCCTGTGCAATAACCATTGGCATATGTGATATTAAAGCTGCTGCTCTGTCATGCTCATCAGCATCGGCAAAAATAGGTTCAGCACCAAGCTCAGTTATTATTGAACATAACTTTTCTGTTTCTTCTTTATAATTATTATTGATAATTACCCATTTTGCACCTTTAAATAAACCCTCAAATGAGTTTTCAAACCCTTTATGTTCTGTGCCTGCCATTGGATGCGACGGAATGAATTTATATGGTCGTTCTTTTTTACAAACAAATTCTTTCAGACTGCAAACATCTGTAATTATTGTGTTAGAACTCACTATGTTTTCCAATTCATCTAAAACCGAAAGAGTTTTATTCATTGCAGAACAAACAAAAATTATATCTCTGTCTTTTAGATAATCACATGTTTTGTAAATTCTTTCACCGTTTTGCGATTTAGAAATAGCAATAACATCGTGAGAGTTGCTTAAATCTTTAAAAAGAGAGCCGCCAATTAAACCTAAACCAATAATTCCTATCTTCATGTAAATTAGTATATCATAAATTTCAACAAAAATACTAACAAGCATGTTATAAAAATATCAGACATGGGAATATATATAATAGCAGTTAAAAATACTGCCTTATGTTCATCTATTAGAATGGAAAGGGGCGAGGAGCCCCTTTCCATTTTGTGTATATTACTATTATAACATTATCTGCAATCCTACAACAATTCTGTGACTATCAGCTGTTGATTGATTTTGACAAAATACGTAATTCAACAAGACTCTTAAAGCCTGACCTTTTATATAATAATTTACACCGGCAGAATACTCTCTGCGGTTATTATTTTTTATGTTTTTATCAGGGTCAAATTCATCATATCTTGCAACAAGTTCCAGTTTTTTTGTCAGTTTGTATCCTGCTGTTACATACCAACCTTGTCTATGTTTTGTTGTGAATCCGGAACCGCCGTTTGAGCCATCTGCGTTTGCAAATTCCGCTTTTGTCCAGAACCTTTTGTATCTGTATCCTATATATGCTCCTACAACATTAAAACTCTCAGAATCTCTCTGACCTGCTGTTATACCACCGCCAAGCGTTAGTTTACCATATTTTTCGTTTGTTTTGCCTAACGGTTTAAAATTAACCCATCCGTCAAATTCTATACCGGGGAAAAAACTGGAAAAATTAGTGCCGGAACTGTATCCGCCTAAATCATAATCCAGCAACGAGTAATTACCCATCACTCTGACACCTAATTTTCTTATCGTACCAAAATTCCTTGAAATTTGGGATCTTGCAGCAAACGGTAAAGTGTACGCAGAACCGGCACCTTCATAACCTACTCCCGGACGGGAATTTCCAACTAATATTCTGTGATGAGGTATACGTTTTGTATCTATATACAGATCCTGAAATAAGTGTTGCATAAAAGGTTCGGCAGGATTTGGGCTCGGATCAAGCATTATTCTAAAATTTTCTTTGCCACCCTTAAATGTACCGTCAATAAATACATTTATCAAACTCATCTTTAAAACATTTGTTGCATTGCCGTCACTACCTGAAATATTTGTTGTATTATCAATTTTAAAACCTGCCCAATAATGAATATTGTCCAATGGGCCTTTTTCAAAATGTTGAGTTGTGTATTCCTTAAACAAACTTGCCGGCACACGTGTGTTTTCAATTTGCAGTTTATAAACATCATCTGCAATATATTTTATTCTGTCAATAATTTTTGTATTTTCTGTTTCTATACTTTGCGGTTTTGAAATATCTGGAATTTCTTGTACATCAGATTTTTCAACTTCTGATTCAAACAGAGGAGTCTCCAAAACAGCAGGGTCCGGAACTAATACATCTTTAGATGCCGTAGCATAATCTTCATCCACATCCAAGACAATAGTTTCCTCAGCAAATGTTGGGGAAAATGTCAATATAATTAAAACTAATGCTGATAAAAAATTTTTCATTCTAAAATATAATATCATAAAAAATTTGCGCATACGTCATTTAAGAAATGTATACGCAAATAGATATTTGTATTAATTAAGTTTATGCAATTGTTCTTATCCAGCCATCAGGAGCTTCAATTCTGCCCATTTGAATACCTGTCAGAGTTTCATATAATTTTTGAGTAACAGGTCCCATAGCTTCATTTCCAAAGTCTATTTCATTGCCGTGATCAACAATTTTTCTTACAGGTGAAAGTACTGCAGCAGTTCCGCATAATGCACATTCTGCAAAATCTTTAACCTCAGAGAACAAAATTTCTCTTTCTTCAGCTTCCAAGCCCAAGTATTGTTTTGCAACATACATCAATGAGCGTCTTGTAATTGATGGCAAAATCGTATTTGATTTTGGTGTAACAACTTTATTATCTTTAGTGACAAAAATTATATTTGCGCCACCTGTTTCTTCTACTTTTGTATGAGTTGCAGGGTCAAGATAAATGTTTTCACTGTATCCTTGTTTATGTGCATCAACTATAGGATGCAAGCTCATTGCATAGTTTAGACCGGCTTTTATATGTCCGGTACCGCGCGGTGCTGCCCTGTCAAAATCGGGAACTCTGACAGTAATTGCTTTTGCTCCGCCTTTAAAATAAGGACCTACCGGTGTTGTAAAAATTCTGAATTGATATTCATCCGCAGGTTTTACACCTATTACCGGATTACTTCCAAACATATAAGGTCTTAAATACAATGTTGCACCTGAACCGTAAGGAGGTACAAAATCAATATTAGCTTTTACAACTTTATCAACTGCATCTAAAAATCTTTCTTTAGGAAATGGAGGCATTTCAAGTCTTTTGCATGTGTCAATCATTCTCTCTGCATTCAAATCAGGTCTAAAACATACAACTTTACCATCCTTTGTTCTGTATGCTTTTAAACCTTCAAAACAAGTTTGAGCATATTGCAAAACTCCGGCACTTTCATTCAAAACAATATTTGAATCTTCCGTTAAAGTTCCATCATCCCACTTACCGTCTTTAAAATTTGAAACATATCGAAAGTCTGTTTTTACATAACCAAAGCCCAAACTTCCCCAATCAATATTTTTAACCATAATAATAACCTCCATATGTTTATAGTTTATATCATGCATATAAACTGAAATCAAATGTAAAAATATTTTATTTTAATTTATACATAATATATAAGTTAATATTTCACGTTTCAAACAAAACTTGACCGCCCCTTTTCAGCACGTACAATAATAATTGTATATAACCGAAGGGAGTAAATAGAAATGTTGGATCGTATACAAGTAACAAAAGAAGTAGAAGAAATGTGCTGCGTAAAACGCGGCGTTAAAGGTGTACCTGCTCCAATACCTCAAGAAGGTGAATGGACTAAGTGTAAGGAAATCAAAGATATTTCAGGACTTACACACGGTTGCGGATGCTGCGCACCTCAACAAGGTACTTGCAAATTAACACTTAATGTTAAAAACGGTGTTATTCAAGAAGCTCTTGTTGAAACAATAGGATGCTCAGGAATGACACATTCAGCTGCTATGGCAGGTGAAATTCTTCCCGGAAAAACTATTTTGGAAGCATTAAATACTGACCTTGTTTGTGACGCTATTAACGTTGCAATGAGAGAATTGTTCTTACAAATCGTTTACGGCAGAACTCAATCTGCATTCTCAGAAAACGGTTTGCCTGTAGGTGCAGGTCTTGAAGATTTAGGAAAAGGCTTATGCTCTATGTGTGGTACAATCCACTCTACAGCTCAAAAAGGTGTAAGATACCTTCAATTAACAGAAGGTTACATCTTAGAATTGGGATTAGATAAAAATAACGAAGTTATCGGATACAAATTCGTTAACCTTGGTAAAGTAATGGATGCTATCAAAAAAGGTGAAGACGCAGGCGAAGCATTCAAGAAAAATATCGGAACTTACGGCAGATTTGCTGATGCGGTTAAAACAATTGACCCGAGAAAAGAGTAGTTAAAAATAATTAAGAGGAAAATAAAATGACAGTAAAATTTGAAGGACAAGACAGACGCGAAGCAACTTTGAAGAAAGTTTTGCCTGAATACGGTTTCAAAAATCTTGAAGAAGCTCGCGATTTATGTTTATCAAAAGGTATCGATGTAGATGCCATTGTTAAAGGAATTCAACCAATCGCTTTCGATAACGCATCTTGGGCTTATACTTTAGGTTGCGCTATCGCAATTAAAAAAGGTATTAAAGATGCAGCAGATGCAGCAGAAGCTATCGGTTTAGGCTTGCAGGCTTTTGCAGTTCCTGGATCAGTTGGTGATTCAAGAAAAGTTGGTATCGGCCACGGTAACTTAGGTGCAATGCTACTTCGTGAAGAAACTAAATGTTTCTGCTTCTTGGCAGGTCACGAATCTTTCGCAGCTGCTGAAGGTGCTATCGGTATTGCAAGAAACGCTAACAAAGTTAGAAAAGAACCTTTGAGAGTTATCTTGAACGGTTTAGGAAAAGATGCAGCATACATCATTTCAAGAATCAACGGTTTCACATCTGTTGAAACTCAATACGATTACAAAACAGGCGAATTGAAAATTCTGAAAGAAACTCCATTCTCAGACGGTGAAAGAGCAAAAGTAAGATGCTACGGTGCTGATGATGTATCAGAAGGTGTTGCAATTATGATTAAAGAAGGTGTTGACGTTTCTATCACAGGTAACTCAACTAACCCAACCCGTTTCCAACACCCTGTAGCAGGTACTTACAAAAAATGGGCTATCGAAAACGGCAGAAAATACTTCTCAGTAGCATCAGGCGGTGGCACAGGAAGAACACTTCACCCTGATAACGTTGCAGCAGGTCCTGCATCATACGGTATGACAGATACTATGGGCAGAATGCACGGTGATGCTCAATTTGCAGGTTCTTCATCAGTTCCTGCACACGTAGAAATGATGGGTGTAATCGGTATGGGTAACAACCCAATGGTAGGTGCAACAGTTGCATGTGCCGTTGCTGTTTCTCAAGCGATGAATAAATAGAAAATGTCATTGCGAGCCTGTAAGGGCGTGGCAATCTCATTTCTTAAACAATAAATAGTTAAAACTGAGGTTTCGTCATTCTGAACTTGTTTCAGAATCTAAAACCTCAGTTTTTTGAATATTTTGTGGGCACGTTTACACTTTGCACACACTACTGACTTTTGCAAATATTAAACATTCTTATTAAGAGTTTGCAAACCGCTATCATTAGGTAAGTAATTTCTTTCAGGATGAATATTATAGTGCATATTTACCATTTCTTGCAGTGATTTATTTGGAAATTCAGCCCAATGTGCACCATAAGGCACAGGTAATCCTAAATTATTATAATTAATATAATAATCACCTTCACCTATTATACCATTTTTCACATGTTTATAATAATCATTATCTCGTTTTGCACTTTTAATTATTACTTTATCAAAGCGTTCTTTTTCACCTAAACGGGCGCCAATTGGTTCACTAAATCTTGTATATGTTTCAAAACCATTCACAGATTTTTTCAATACTCCGCTTCTATGGTAGGTATCACTTGCTCCTCTGAAATAATCAACAATCCTTTCACCTAGTTTTTTATAATTACCGGCATTGTCTACACCATAAACCCTATCTGTTACAGTTTTACTTCCCCAATAAAATGGTGTTTCGGGTTTTAAAAACGGATGAGGCTGCTTCTCGGTTAATTCTTTTGTTACTGTTTTAACAAATTTATCTCCAACAACTTGATTGCTAATAGTTTTTGTTCGCGCAGTAAGCAATGTGCCTTCAGAATTTAAAACTTTAGTAACAATTTTACCGTCAATAACTTCTGTTATAACTTTTCTTAAATTTGCGCCACTCCCAAAATTACGAATCAATTGTAAACCTGTTGATATTGTAGCCATAATTAACCAACCTTTCTTTTCTACACATGTATATAAAGTAGAATTGGTCAAAACAATTGACAGTAGTGGCTCATATCATATCATATCATATCATAGAGGCATTATGACAGGGTTTCAGCCATTGTAAAATATTGTTAAGATTAATTTACATTATCTTACCTCACCCTACCCTCTCCTACCAAAAAACTGAGGTTTCGTCATTCTGAACTTGTTTCAGAATCTAAAACCTCAGTTTTTTGAATATTTTGTGGGCTCGTTTACACTTTGCCCACACTAATGACTATTAAAATTTTAAAATATTTTTTATATTACATAAATAGCTTTCCACCTTGACCTACATGATGGTGCCCAATTACTGTATCATCAAAAGCATTATGTATTGTTTTTCCGGCATAATTATCCTCTTTGGGTGATTTTTCTAATACAGGCGGTTTTAAATCATTTATTGAAGTATGATTCATAAAGTAGTTTTCAGAATACCCTACTCTTTTCGGGGTGTGTTTAGAATATTTCATTCTTGGAAATAAGTACTTTAAATCTGATATTTTCATATATAATTCCTTTCTTAAACATAAAAACATGTAAAAAATATTTTTTGCTAGTATAACAAAATGAAATTGTTTAAATTTTAAATGCATCCGCTATGGATTTATTATAATCAGGTCTCAATATACCTTTTTCTGTAATAATACCTGCAATCAATTCGTGCGGGGTTACATCAAACCCCGGATTAATAATATTAACTTCCGGAGCGCAAATGATTTTTCCATTTATATGAGTAACTTCTTCCCTTGAACGTTCCTCGATCACGATATCATCACCGGATTTTATGCTTGTATCAATTGTTGATAAAGGTGCTGCAACATAGAAAGGAACATTGTGATATTTTGCAGCTATCGCAACTGTATAAGTTCCGATTTTATTGGCGGCATCACCATTTGCGGCAATTCTATCCGCCCCCACAACAACCATATCAATCATGCCTTTTTTCATAAAATATGAACACATGCCATCTGTAATAAGAGTTGTCGGAATACCATCCATTGTGAGTTCAAATGTAGTAATTCTTGCCCCCTGTTGACGAGGTCTTGTTTCATCTGCAAAAACCTGAACTGTCGGATCGTTTGCATAGGCAGAGCGAACAACACCAAGTGCTGTGCCATACCCGACAGTTGCTAAAGCTCCTGCGTTACAGTGTGTCAAAATTGTTGCGCCTTTTGGAACAACTTCAGCACCGTAATCACCTATCTTTTTATTTATTTCAATATCTTCATTTTCTAATTTTATACCATTTTGTTTTAATTCTTCTACAATACCTTTTATATCAGCAGTAGAATTTTTAATAATTTCTTTTTGTTTTTTTACCGCCCACATAAGATTAACGGCAGTTGGACGGGAAGTTGCCATATAATCAGCTTTTTCCAATAATTGTTTTACAAATTCATCACGGGGCATATTTTGTTTTTCAAGCTCCTGTGCATAAAGAACAACCCCATGCGCGCCAGCAACACCAATTGCAGGAGCTCCTCTGACAATCATAGTCTTTATTGCATCAAACATTTCCTGTCCTGTTTTTATATTCACATACTCAAAATGTTCGGGCAAAATAGTCTGATCAACCATTTTTGAATAATTATCTACCCACTCAATTGTTTTAATCTTAGAATGAAATTCTGCCATATTTACCTCTTTAATTTAATACTACAATGTTATTATAACAAAAAAGAACCGAGAAATCGGTTCTTTTGAATTTGTATTTGAAAAATACTCGTAATCTGATTAACGTTTGCTGAATTGGAATCTCTTACGAGCTCTTTTTCTACCGTATTTTTTACGTTCTTTAACACGTGGGTCACGAGTTAACAGACCTTCAAGTCTCAATACGTTTCTGTATTCTTCGTTAGCTTTAACCAAAGCTCTTGATATACCATGTCTGATAGCTCCGCATTGAGCAACAACACCGCCGCCAACTGCTTTTACTTTAACATCATATTTTTCTTGATTTTCAGTTAAAACCAAAGGTCTGTATACTAACATTTCAATAGCAGGTCTGTTTCCGATATAATTTTTCAAAGTTTTACCGTTAACAAAAATTCTGCCTTTTCCTTTTACAAGTTTTACAACTGCGATGGAGGTTTTTCTGCGGCCTGTCGCCATAATTTCTTTATCTGCCATTATTTAGCCTCCTTTTCTAATACGATAGGTTTTTGTGCTGCATGCGGATGTTCAGCTCCGTTGTACACTTTCAATTTTGTAAATTGAGTATCACCCAAAGTATTGTGTTGTAACATACCTTTTACAGCGCTTTCGATTAAAAGTCTTGCATCTTTTTCACGCAATTCTTTTACGCTAGCTGATTTTAATCCACCCGGAAAACCAGTGTGGTGATAATAAATTTTATCAGTTTCTTTTTTACCTGAAACTACAACCTTCTCTGCATTGATAACAATAACAAAGTCACCTGTATCAACATTTGGTGTATATTCAGGTTTATTTTTTCCTCTTAAAATATTTGCTACTCTGGTAGCCAATCTGCCTAAGATTTCTCCGTCAGCATCGATTAAATACCATTTTCTTTCTACTTCTAGAGGTTTTGCTGAATATGTTTTCATGCTTATTCTCCATTTATCTTGGAGGCTTGGAGGTTTGGAGGTTTGGAGGTTTGGCTGCACTAAACTGCTAAACATCCAATCTTCTAAACATCTACACCTCTAATATTCTACTCTTACCAACGTCAGTCCGTAAGGGCTCGCCGTTGCACCCGCTTTGCGTCTGTCTAAAGCATCTAAAACTTCTTTCATATGCTCAGAGGGCAAGTTATGTCCTTCTATTTCAAGAAGGGTTCCGACTATTGTTCTTACCATATTGTAAAGAAATTTGTTTCCAACAATATCAATAACAACTTTATCATCGATTTTTTTGACTTCGGCTTTTTCTATAAAACAAACTTTGCTCGGGTTAAGCGTTCCGGAGCTTTTGAAACTTGAGAAATCATGCTCGCCTAAAAGATAATTCAGGCTTTCCTGCATCCTTTCCAAATTAATATCAAACTTCACTCTAAGCAAATCGCCATCAAAAGCATTTTTACATTTTCGATTAATAAATTCGTACCTGTAATGCCTTTTTTTAGCATTTTTTTGAGCATGAAATCTGTTATCAACCTGTTTCAAATCACTGACAGATATATCATCAGGCAAAATTTCATTTATCTGATAAACAAACTTTGAAGCAACAATGGGTTCGTCTATATCAAAATGAATTACTTGTCCCAGAGAATTTACACCTTTATCAGTTCTTCCGGAAAAGATTGTTTTAAATCGTCGGTTTATATTTTCGGTATCACCGAATATCAATGTACTGATTGCTTTCTCAAGTTCACCTTGTATAGTCGGAGCTTCAATTTCTTTGCCGTTTTCAAATTGAATTTGGCTTCCGGCATAATTTTTACCGATATACTGAACTTTCAAAGCATAACGCATGGCCTATACCAATTGGCTTAAAGCCATTTCTGATGCGTCACCGCGTCTTGGAGGTAATCTGAATATTCTTGTATATCCGCCTTGACGGTCAGAATATTTTTTACCAATAATTGTGAAAAGTTTTCTCAAAACTGTTTCAGAAGCTAATTTTTTATCAGCTTGAGCAGTTTCGAAAACTTCACCTGTAGCTAAATCCATAAATTTGCCTGTTTCTTTGTCAAAAATGAACTTAGCTGCCTGACGACGAGCATTCAAATCGCCTCTTTTTGCAAGGGTAATAATTTCTTCAGCATATGGTTTCAGAGCTTTTGCTCTTGCCATAGTTGTTTTGATTTCACCGTGTACAAAAAGTTCAGTCGCCAAAGATCTCAACAAAGCATCTCTTTGATCCTTTGCCTTTGATAGCGTATGTTTTTTAGTTTGGTGTCTCATTTGTTCTATTCCTTATATTATTTTTATTTTATCTATTTTGTCTTGGATTATCGGCAACTCGAAACTTTTCATTACGTTTCATAGATTATACTAATTTATTCCACTCCATAAAGTTTCTCGCATACTCATGCAGGGTTCGCTTCGCTCACACAGCACACTAGCCAAAATCCTCTACACTTCTTCTTCAATTTCAGGGTTAGGAGCTAAGTCTAAACCGAAATGATGAAGTCTTTCAATAACTTCGTCAGAAGATTTCTTACCGAAGTTTTTGATATTTAACAAATCATGTTCTGATTTCTTCAACAACTCTGCCATTGAATTGATACTTGCACGTTTCAAGCAATTGTAAGCTCTAACTGAAAGTTCCAATTCTTCGATTGTCATTGTAGGAGCATCAGCTTCTTCTTCAACATCTTCTTCGATAGTCATTGAAGGAGTAACTACAGGTTGACCTGTAATAGCTGCGATTTGCATAAAATGTTCAATCAACAAGTTTGATGATTGACTCAAAGCGTTAGTAACATCAATTGAACCGTTTGACCAAATTTCCAAAGTCAATTTGTCAAAATCAATTGAATCGCCAACACGAGTGTTTTCTACGTTGTAGCTAACACGTTTGATAGGCATAAATGTTGCATCAATTGGTAAAAAGTCGATTGCATAGCCTTTATTATCTCTTGGAACGTCGTGAGCAACGTATCCTTTACCTGTTTCAATAGTTACATCAGCATGGAAACTGCCGCCATCTGCTACTGTACATATCAACCAATCAGGGTTAACAACTTTAACACCTGCAGGAAGTTGAATATCACTTGCGAGTACCGGTCCAGGACGATCAACATCTATTCTTAGATATTGAACATCTTTGGAGTCAGTTTTTACAACTAATCCTTTAAGGTTTAGCATTACATCAATAACATCTTCCAATACACCCGGAATTGCAGTGTATTCATGAGTAATACCTTCAATTCTTGCAGAAGTAACAGCAGTTCCTTCCAAGCTTGATAAAAGTACACGTCTCAAAGAGTTACCGATTGTTGTACCGAAACCTTTTTCTAACGGTTCAATTACGAATTTACCATATTGTGAACCGTCAGAACTTGTTGTTGTATTAACGCATTTAATTTTTAATTCCATTTATTTAATCTCCTTAATTAGTTTAAAGGTTGAATTATCGAATAGTTGAATGGTTTTTAAAAGCTATTAAACCTTTCAATCTTTTAACTCAAAATCCTATTTTGAATAGTACTCAATTACAAGCTGTTCTTTGAAATCAGGATCAAGTTCTTCTCTTTCAGGAATTCTGTCGAAAGTGATTTTCAAAGCATCTTTGTCGATTGTCATCCATGCAGGAGCACAAGCCATATCAATCATTTCATTTACACTCTTTAAGAATGATTCACTTCTTGATTTAACTGTTACTACATCGCCTGCTTTTACTAAGTATGACGGAATATCAACTTTCTTACCGTTTACAAGAACATGACCGTGATTAACGATTTGTCTTGTTTGTTTTCTTGTAATACCGAAACCTGCTCTGAACAAAACGTTATCCAATCTTGATTCTAAGATTTGAAGAAGTATTGTACCTGTAACGCCTTTTCTTCTTGCAGCTTCCTGATAATATTTTGCGAATTGTTTTTCGCTTACCAAGTATGTTAATCTGATTTTTTGTTTTTCATTTAAGTGAATTGCATATTCAGAAAGTTTTTTTCTTACTGCACCATGCTGACCTGAAGCATTTTGTCTCATTGAAGAAGTTAACTTTCTGTTTGACAAATCTTTTACTCCGTAATTACGGAACAATTTGTTTGTAGGTCCTGTGTATCTTGCCATTTTCTTTTCCTTTCATTTTTCGGGGCATCTATGGTTTGTTCTTTTGGCTTTGGAACAAGCCCCCGTTTTACATTTGTCTTAAATTACTAACATGTTTAATCTGCTGTTACTCACATTAAGCAACAAACAAAGAACTATACACGTCTTTTCTTTGGAGGACGGCAACCGTTGTGAGGAATAGGAGTAACATCTTTAATCAATGTGATTTCCAAACCTGCAGCTTGAATTGCTCTGATTGCTGTTTCACGACCTGATCCAGGTCCTTTAATGTAAACTTCAACCTTTTTCATTCCTTGATCTATTGATTTTTTTGCAACTAATTCAGCAGCAGATTGCGCTGCAAACGGAGTGCCTTTTCTAGCACCCTTGAAACCGGTAGCTCCGGCTGTTGCCCAAGCAATAGCATTACCTTGAGTATCGGTAGAAGTTACGATAGTATTGTTAAATGTTGACTGAATATGTACAACACCTTGCAATACATTCTTCTTTTCTTTTTTCTTTGTTTTTACTGGTCTTGCCATTTTTTCTTTCCTTTATTTTTATAACATAGCTTACGATTTTTGTATTTTCGCTTTTACAGGCTGCCAATATTCGCTATTTAATTTCATATTAGCGCTTTAAATTGGCAACGCACTCGAAGTACTTTATTTAATTTTCTACGAGCACTGAAGAACTTGTCTTCTTCGCACCTGTTTTGCTTTATCTGTCTTTGATTATTAACGTGCTAGCGTCCGTGCTTCACACTCACACAGCGCACCGGTCATAATCAACTAAGCAGTTTTCTTTTTAGTGATTGCCAAACCTTTTTTGCCGCGACGTGTTCTTGCATTAGTTTTTGTTCTTTGTCCGCGTGCAGGAAGGTTTCTTTTGTGTCTTAAACCTCTATAAGAACCAATTTCTTGTAGACGTTTGATATGCATTGTAACTTCACGACGAAGGTCACCTTCGATATGATAGTTAGCTAATTCGTTTCTTAATAATTTAATATCTTCATCTGTCAAATCATCTGTTCTTAAATCAGGTGATATTTTAGTAGCTTCAAGAATCTTTTTTGCTCTAGTCGGTCCGATGCCGTAGATGTATGTCAATGCTACTTCCATTCTTTTGTTACGAGGTAAATCTACCCCTGATAGTCTTGCCATTTTTCTTTTCCTTTCTTGGCTTTATTTGATTTTCTTCGGATTATCTTGAATTTTCTCAACGCTCGAAAAGTTTCGCTTTCAAATCTTCGATTTTATCGCTCAATTTTCTCGCTATCCGGATTTCACTCCGTTTCATCCGTCCGAAAATCCGCTGTTGTTAGATTTTTTTGGGTATGAGGGATAAATACTTCCTCACCACTCTTTGATTTAGTGCAAGAGTTTCACTTTTTAATTTGCTTAACTATTGTATTAATTTATTGCTCCACGCTTCGCAGTCATTCGCTTTATTTTACTTCGTAAAATTGTCGCTCATTTGCTCCGCGCTAATTCGAGTTCGTTCGCTTGCGCTCACTCCACTCTACGCAAAAATTAACCTTGTCTTTGTTTATGTTTAGGGTTTTCACAAATTACGGCAATTCTGCCTTTTCTTTTGATACATTTGCATTTGTCGCAAATAGGTTTTACTGATGATCTTACTTTCATTGTTTTTTCCTTTATATTAATATTTTCGTGAGATTTTTTATTTTAATCTGAAGGTTATACGTCCACGGGTCAAGTCATATGGGGTCATTTCGACTTTTACTTTGTCACCCGGCAAAATTCTTATGAAATTTTTTCTGATTTTACCTGATATATGTGCCAAAATTTCGTGATCATTTTCAAGCTTTACACGAAACATTGCATTTGGCATTGCTTCCAATATAGTACCTTCAAGTTCTATTACGTCTTTTGACATACTTTTTCCTTATTTTTCAATCGACTAGTGCACAATCTTACACTATAAATCTATGTTACTTGCTAAATTCCTAAATGCAAGCGATTTTATCATGGTTTTCAGGCATTTTATTAAAACTTTTATTGTTTGTTTTTTTAATATTGACACACTTACGCTATGTACAAGATAGTTGTTAAATATGGATTATATTGGGAATTTAATGTTTTTGTAAATTTTTATTAAGCCAACTAAATTTTCTTATTTTTATTTAAACAAACAAGTGTAAAAATATTGTTAACTTTTTTTACAAAAATTTTGTTTGCTGAAATTCGGAAATTTGTCAATACTTTATATACTTAGAGTGCAAATTCAGGAGAGTTTTTATGAGAGTTGAAGGCATTGAATCAGAAGACGAATTAAAAAAGGCGCAGGCTTCTGCTCAGGCGCAGGGAACATCCGTCAGCAATTATAATGAATGGAGCGAAATTCTTAAAAGCTTTGAAGAATACGGCATAGAATCAACAGGCACTTATGCCGGTGATAAGGCAAGACTTGAAGAAATTGAAGCTGCTGTATCTGAATATGTTGAAGAACTCCAAGCAGAGCAGCAAATTCAACAAAATACAAATCCTCAAAATAAGGAAGATGAAAAAGTTCAAGAATCATCCAAAACAGATAGACAACAAGATTTGAAAGCAACGGTAGCAAACGCAACCAGCTCACAAATCATGGCTGATTATATGAAATACTATCATATGTTGATGTAAAACAAGTAAATAACTAAATAAGGTATTGAGTGAATAAGTTGTTTAACGTAAAAAACTTATTCACTTATTTTCCTATTCACTTATTTACAATTTATTATTTAAACACTTTCAGTCTATTCAAAGGCCAAAAACGCACAACAGCACGACCGATAAATCTGTCTTCCGGCAGAAATCCCCACCATCTGCCGTCATATGAGTTACCTCGATTGTCGCCCATCATCATAAATTGGTGTTCCGGCACTACAACAGGTCCGCACAGCATACCCTCATAGCATGGTTTGTCATAATATTCGCTTTGAATATATTCTTCTTTTTGCGGTTCATCATTAATATACACTGTACTTTTACCGGTTGAATCCGTTTTTATTTCAAACTTGTCGCCCGGGACCGCAATAACTCTTTTTATATAAGCAACATCCTTACAGAAAAAGCCTGTCAAACGGGAAAAAACTTTCCAAGGAGTATTTTGCAGTTTTTCAAACGGAGGATAAAATACCATTATATCGCCACGCTTTGGAACGGTATAAAATCTGGAAAATCGTTCAACAACAATTCTGTCACCCTCAATTAATGTCGGACGCATAGACGCCGACGGAATCCAGCGGATTTCTCCTATAAAAAATCTGATTATTATAACCATTACCACAACAAACACAACTGTTTCGATTATTTCACGAGTAGTCGGGTTTATTTTCATATAATTTTCTTTCAGTTTATTATAAATTTCTTTAATTTTATTCATCTCTCAACAATCCTAAAAGCTCTATAAGCTTTTGTCTATATACATTATCTTCTAATTTAAGCAGCGATTGATGCGCAGTTTCAACATAATTATTTAACAAAGTTTTTGTATTTTCAATACCAATATCCGTTATATTAACATCCGACACGCATTCGTCATTACGAGGAGAAAACAGCGTTTTCGACGTAGTAATCTCATTATTATAAGATTGCGACGGTCGTTTCACTCCCTCGCAATGACACCTAGAAAATATAACTGGCGCTGTATAAACCCCTTCTGTAATATCTGACTTTGAAGTCAAACAGTTTATCAAATCATCTCTGATTTGAAAAGCTATACCAAAATTTTTGGCAAAACTTTGACAAATACTATCTGAATATGTCATCCTGAGCAAAGCGAAGGATCCCATAATATTTTGAGATTCTTCGGCTAAAGCCTCAGAATGACGATTTATCAAAATCGCACCCTCCAAAGCTGTTTCGAAAAGCTTTGCTGTTTTTTGCTCAGATTTTTCTATATATCTTTCTATGCTTGGAACTTTAAATTTATCAAAATATTGGCTTATTTCACCCAATGTCATATATTTTAAAGTTTCACAAAACATATCAACAAGCTTAGGAATTCCAATATTAATAACTTTTTTCATCGCTACTGATAACAAATAATCCCCTGCTATAACTGCCAATTTGCTATCAAATTCACTATTGATAGTTGAAACTGTTCTACGCACATCACTTTCATCAATAACATCATCATGAATAAGGGAAGCATTATGAACAAGCTCTATTGCCGTTTGATATTCAACCTGATTTTCGTCAATTTCAAAACCTGATGCTTTTAAATACAAAAACGAAACCAAAGGTCTTATATGTTTTGACGGTGCATTCAAAATATTCAAAAGGCTTGATTTTAAAGGTTCCTGAATATCAATGCCATCAAGCAAATTAATTTTATCTATATCTTCTTGTACAACAGATAGGATTTTTGAATATTTTTCGCTAAAAGTCATGAGTAAATAATATATGGAATTAAAAAATAAGTAAATAGGAGGGATAAGTTATTTTATTATCTTGACATTACAAGCCGGTATAGATGCGTAGTAATAATTTGATTTTGTCATTACGAGGAATAAAGTGACGTAGTAATCTCATTATAATATTTATGAGATTGCGACGGTCGTTTCACTCCCTCGCAATGACAGATAAAATGTATTCTATATCAAATATACCTATGTGCGTAGCACTGTCTTGGATTTGCTCCATGCTCACAGAGTTTCGTATATATGACTACTAGTATACTCAATCTGTTCGCTATCCGGACTCGTTTCACTCCGTCCGTACGCAAATCCGCACCGCCCTCGCAGTAAACGCCACCGCTCGCAGCCTGCAAACCAAACTCTCGTTTGGTTTCACCGCTGCTCGACTCTCGCCTTCGGCTCGTGGCTCTGCTCGTTTTTCACTATCTCTATATGCTTTAGCTTAGACTTGATTTACCTACGTGCGTAGCACTGTCTTGGATTTGCTCCATGCTCACAGAGTTTCGTATATATGACTACTAGTATACTCAATCTGTTCGCTATCCGGACTCGCTTCACTCAGTCCGTACGCAAATCCGCACCGCCCTCGCAGTAAACGCCACCGCTCGCAGCCTGCAAACCAAACTCTCGTTTGGTTTCACCGCTGCTCATCTCTCACTTCGTTCGTGGCTCTGCTCGGGCTAAAAAAAAAACGACTTGCGTAAGCTCGTCGTTGGAAAATCAATAGGAAAAAGGGAAAGGAAAAATTTTGTTTATAAAGGGAATAAGGATATTAGTGAATAGGGGAATAAGATTTTTTTACATTTTACAACTTATTCACTTATTTACTTATACTCTTTTTCTACCCGAATGTCTTGAACGAAGTTTCAGTATTCTTCTGAATTACTTGCCCTACCGCTTCGAGTTCGGTTGATAATGCTCTTTGTTCTGTGTCCAGTTGTTTTAACCTCAATTCTAAGTCTTTGTCTTCTGTTTGAATTATTTCAATTTTGGCATTGATTTCTTGAATTGCTTGATCGTATTGGTATTTTTCAAACTCATACTGATTCATTGCATCTTCATATTTTGCCTGATCTGTTACAGTAGATGTTGTCAGGGCATATGTAACATCTGTACCAGGAACCTTTTTGCCATCCTTGTCATGTTGAGGCATAGTAAGGTTGATATAACGACCAGAACTGTCTTTTTCAATCTTACAATCAGGCACTGCCTTAACTTCTTCTGATTTTGTTTCGCTGCCTATTTTGTAACAGTTGATATTTGATTGAGAATTTCCATTTTCATCATATATTGCATTCGTCAAATCTTCTTTTCTGTAGAAGTTTGGATTCCATTCTTCTGTTGAAGTGTTTTTGATATATCTTACGAGATAATCACCTGCACCATATTTTGCCTGTAATAATTTAATATATTCAGATTCTTCTTTTACTAATTGATCTAATTGGTCTTTTGATAAAGATTCCAAATAAGGATTAGCACCACCGACTTCTGCATCATAAAGTCCTTCTTCTGTACGAGGTATAGTAGTGCCATCGTCTGTCATTTTGCGTAATTTATCTGAGCCGACAAAAAACGGGCCATTATCCTTATCTTGTGTATTAACAATATTTGTAGCTGCTGATACAACAGAAAAATCATCTACCCATTGTCTCAAATAACTTACCTTATATGTACCGTCATTTTGAGCAATCATTGCAGTAATTTGGTTTGTTAATGCACCATCTTCAAAAGTGTAAACAGTTTTTGTATAGTCATCGACAGACGGCGGAATAGGGACTGCCATACCCAACAAATCGTTGTAGTAATTAGCAGACTGGTTAGATAATGTTGTTCTTTGTTGGTTAACTTGTTGACCTTCAAATTCAACATTATTCTTTCTGGCTGTCAAACCTAAAAATCTAGCTTGTGACGCTGCCATTCCCATTTCTGTCGAACTTCCTTTCTTAGATTAGTACCTTAGTACTCATGCATGACGACACATATGTTTAAAAACTTTAATCATGACTTCATTCATGTTAAGAAATTGTTACAATAAAATGTATAGAGTATAGAAAACAAAGATATAGCTAATTATAAATGCGCCTATAGTATACGTAAAAGAATAATCATCTAATCTTCTATGCATCAACTTCTCTAAATCTCGGATTTAAATAGGCTAATATCGCCCCACCGATTTCTTCATTAGGATCAAAATTTGAAGTTTGGGGTTTTAGAGAATTTTGAATAAGCATTTTTACCAATGGACCAAAAGCATCCGGAACTTGTGTTTTTCTGTAAATCCCCGCCAAAAATGTTTGAACATTCGGCGATGTAGTATTATTCAAGCGTGATAATGTCGGATACATTTTATCAACACCTTTTACACCATTATCAATCATACTGTTTAATATATATAATGTTTCAGTTAGTTGAACTTCGTTGTGGGAATGAGCAATAATATCCGCAAGGTAAGGTAAACTTTTTTCACCCTGATTTACAAAATATTCAACTTTCTTTGGATCAACCCACACATAATGTCTGTTCCCATAAGGCATTTTGACTTCTTCAAAATTCTGATTTCGCACAAAACTATCACCCTCAACAATAGGGCATGGAATTTGCAAACGAGGAAACTCTTTCCTTATTGTTTGCATGTCATTATGAGAAGCATTTTTAATATGCGGCGTGGCAAACTCATTAATATTATGAGATTGCGACGGTCGTTTCACTCCCTCGCAATAATTATTATATATATTATATGGTTTTATAGAATTTATCATAGTTTTATTTTATGAGATTCTTCGGCTAATACGTTATTCTGAGCAGAGCGAAGAATCTCAAAATATTCTGCCTCAGAATGACAATAATTATGAATATACATACGGCGGACCGTTTTTAATTTCTAACAATATATTTTCTGCCATAACCTTTAATTCTTCTTTAGGCTTTCCTGCTCTTACCTGCTTGTAAAATTCGTCCATAAGAGGCTGGATAGCTGCATCTTTTTTGGATTTAAAATTTTTCAATTCGGTTGATACGAGCCTTTGTTGAAGCTCGGCTTCTGTTTGAGCATTATATTTTTTAACCTGAACTTCTTTTATCGCATCACCCAATAGCTTGCCGCCGTAACCAAATGCTGTTATGCCTGTTGTACCTAAGAACAAAGCTTTGAATTGTGCATTATCAGTGTCTAACAAGTAATTATATAAAAATGCCCGATAATCATTTACATGTGAATAAAATGCCGGTTTGGGAGTTTTGCCGCCACCGCAATATACATTTGCATCAACTGTAGATTTTCCGATTTCCTTTGAAATTCTTTTTATAAATTCTTCTTTTTTATCCCAATTCATAGGCTTTAAAGTTTCTCTTATTTCTTCTTCAGAAGCTTCAACCGTTTTAAACAGATTCTCAAGATTTACAATATCCTGCTTTTGAGTTTTGTCTGTTGATTTTTTCACGATATTTGAAATCTCTGTTTTTGCATCTTTTACAAATTTTTCAAGATGCCCCTTACTCTTTGTCAAAAGTTTCAAGGACAAAAATCCTAAGCCTATAATCCCTGCAAGAGTTGCAAGACCTGTAAGAAAATAATTAGCATCATTTCTTTTTTTTGTAAAATTATTATCGTCATTCTGAGGACGAAGTCCGAAAGAATCCAGCTTTTCTGCAATAGGCTGGATTGTTTCGTTCTGCGAACTCACAATGACATCTTCTGAGTTAAAACTAGAAATTTTGCTTCCTTTAAACATCAAAGCTTTAAAAGCTTCTCTACTTTTTACATGTTTATTAGGCTCATAATTCAGATATTTATTTAATTCAATCGCCTTTTGGGACAGCATACTGCGGGTAATTTGAATTTTACCGCCAAAAGATTGTGTTTCTATATCAATCAATTTTTCCTGCAAATTCTTTTGAATATCAGCTTCTCGTTTTTTTACCCAAACTTCTTTAAACCCGTCAAAGAATGTTTTTCCCATAAATGCCATTGCCGTAAGTGCAAAAACACCGACACCTGCTTGAATTGTCTTATAATTCGGGCATTCAACAATTCTGTACAAAGCCTGAAATGTTTCATCATTAATAGCAACGTTACGAACAGTAGGCGGAACTCTTTTTAAAGAATCCATAGTTAAATTAACCTTTGAACTGTGGTGCACAAGTCCTGCAATTCCCGCAACAGCACCCATAACACCAAGTGCTATAGCGCTTATCGGCAAAAGACTCTTTTTCGCTTTGTCATTTTCATACAATTTTTCAGGCATAGATGTATTTTTTGAAATAACAAGAGAATCCATTGTCTCATTCAAATTGATACTGTTGTCTTTTATATAATTATCAACAAGAAACCCCTCTTTTGTTTCAACAGAGGTACGTTTTTGTGAATTTGTTAAATTTCTTTGTTGTCTGACTGTTTCAGCATCATGTAGCGGACTAATCGGCATTTTCTTCTATTTCCTTATTTGTAATCTTTCTATATAAATCATGTATAAATGTTTTCAATTCAAAAGTTCTTTTTGCTTCTTCAATCTTTTTATCATCATTATCAATATCAAGCGGTTGAAATATAGAAAACAATGATTTAACTTTCTTTTTAAGACTCGAAAAAGCATCCGAAATTTTCTTTTCAACAAAATTTTTTAACTCGCCCATCATTGCAGTTAATTTATCTGAAATATCAACCATTTTTTGACCAAAATTCGAAATTACACTTGAAATATTAGCTAAAAATCTCAAAGGAGCACCAATCATAGTATTCAATACAAACCCTACAGGTTTTGATATTATTGCAGGGGTATGTTGAGAAAATATTTGAGCAATATTTGCCAGTTTTTGACTTGAATTAATTAAAGTATTTTCAAAAATTTTCTGCATTTGGGCAAAATGTTGAGCATCTTGCTGTCTTTGCATCTGTGCATTTTTTTGAGCTTTTAAAAAAGCACCTATAGCAGCACATTCATTCCAACTCATTTCACCCGGTTTGGCAGAAAAATCAGCTTTTTTTTGCATACCGCCACCCATGCCGCTGCAGATAGGACAAGCTCCCTGAGGAAGCCCGTGAGGGCAACAACCTATTTTAGACGTATTTGTATGTACTGATGTTAAAGACATTAAAAAATCCTCATGCAGAGGACTCAAAATTTCACTTCCAATCTGTGCGTAGAAGTTAAAATATTCGAGCATTCCGACTATTACGGCTGCGCCAGCAGTTGGAGATATTCACTCCATTTCCTCATAAGGCTAGGATATGCCAAATAAAAATTTAAGTCAAAATAACAAATACTTTATATAAGTTTTGTAAACAAAAATCAAATTTCTGAAATTTTATAATTAAAAAATACTTTACTTTAATATGACGAGAGAGATACAAAATAATATTTTAAGTTTTGAAGATTACAAAAGTGCAATAAACAAATTTGATGACATGGCACAGAATGACCCTGCGAAAATTAGAATTAATTTTCCTAAATCAGAGCATAATAAAACTGCTAAAGATTTTTTCGATAGGTTTTTCGACATAGCAGACGGCAATCCAGAATGGATTGACTAGATTTCATCTATAGAAATACTTGTTATACCTGAATTTCTGGCACTATCCATAACCTTTACCATAGCACCATGAGATGAATCAGCATCGGTTTTTATTAACAAACCGTCAGGATAATCAGCAGCTTGGGACTTTATTGTTTCTTCTAGATTGTCAGCTGAAATTTGATTACCGTCAATATAATAATTATCGTCTTCATCAACCATAACGGTCATGATTTTTGAGTCTTTATTTTGAACTTGTTCTTCCGCAACATTTTCGGGAACAGTCAAATTCAAACCTTGCTGATCAAGCATTGGCGCAATAACCATCATTATAATTAACAGAACAAGAAAAATATCTGTCAATGGCGTTATGTTTATTTCATTAAATGTATCACGTGCTCTCGACATCTATTAACCCTCTTTCCTGTTCTTTTCAAGTTCTTTTTGTTCTTTTTTGCTCAAAGGTTCGCCTGCAACAATAAGCTTTTTATATTCCGCATCCTGAGCAGCATTCATAATTTCCATTATCTTTGAACTTTTCACTTTTTCATCAGCCTTTACAACAAGTTCAGGTTTTTCCAAAGTTTCTTTTATGGCAACCAATTCTTCAGCAAGGTTATCTTCACTTACAGGATTCCCGTTTAAGTACATATTACCCTCTTTTGTAACAGAAACAGTTGCATTTTGGCTTTCAACGGAAATACCGCTGTTGATTTCAGGCATTTTTATTGAAGTATCATTTGATTGAAACGTAGGTGCAACAACCATCATGATAATCAACAGTACCAAAAAGATATCTGTCAAAGGTGTGATATTTATTTCTGTAAACAGGGCTTCTTTGCCCTTGCTGTTTTTCATTCCCATTTTATTTATCCTTTTATTGTGAGAAGTAAGAAGTGAGAAATTCTTATCGGTTTACTTACGCAAACAAAATATTAAAATTTTTATTGTCTTTTCACTTTTCACGTTTCACATTTCACTTTCATTATAATTTTGCGGTATCCATATTACAATGAAATATTTGCGCTGCTTGGAGTTGTTGATTCATCGTTAGAATCTACAAAACTCAAGAACAACAATTTTATCAATTGAAAATCGTCTTCATAACGTTTTACGATTGATTGGAAAGAGTTGTAGAAAATAACTGCAACAATCGCAACACCAAGACCCATTGCAGTAGCAATCAATGCTGATGCAATACCTGAAGCAACCGCTGCTGATTGATTACCTTGTGCAGCCAAATCTTGGAATGTAAACAAGATTCTTACAACTGTACCAAACAAACCTAAGAACGGTGCAACACCACCAATTGTACCCAATATAGTCAAATGACTTTCCAATTGTCTTGTTGTTAGTGAAGCTGAAATATCAAAAGCTCTTGAAAAACCTGATTTTTGTTCAGAATAAATTCTGATTGCTTCCTCTGTAATACTACCAATTACACCGCCACACTGAAGTGCTAAATTTTGAGCACCATCCATATTGTTTTTTACAAGTTCTTTTTGCAATCTCGGAATAAAAAGACTTATGTCTCGTTTATTCTTTTTGTAAAAAGAAAATCTGTTAATAACAACGGCAACTACCAAAATTGAACAAATCAATATCGGTAATAATACCGGCCAATCCATCATCATTGAAGTCCACAATAAATTCATAATTCTATTTCCTCATCCTTTTTTTAATACTGCTTACAATTACTTTAATACCGCTTTTAACGATTAATTAATATATTTTTTATTTTCAAAATATCGCTTTATTTGATTCATGCACTCGGGTCGTCATTCTAAACTTGACTCAGAATCTATTAACTTGTCCCTCGCATCTGTTTTGCTTTACTTGTTAACCTTTCTTTGATTACTTTAACACCATTCTTGACGATTAAAACTTATTTTTAGTGATAACCGGAAGCTCCAAATACATTATAGTCAAATGTAAATTGAATATCTATGCTTTGTCCCTTAAATTCAGCCGGTAACGGTCTGAAAGGTGCTGTTGCCTGAACCGCATTTATTGCAGCCTTATCAGCTCCCGGAAGTCCTGATGACTTGAACACACTGCATGACAACAATCTGCCATCTTTAGCTATTTTAAATAACAAAACTACACGTTTGCTTTCATTACCCTTTGGAGGATCCCAATTCATCTTTATACGTCTTTGGAGTTCCCTCATATATGGACCAAAATCAGGTTCTCTAACTGCATCAATTCCCGGTCTTCCATTTGGATTTCCCGGTCCGGGATTTCCGCCGCCGGTACCACCGCCGCCGCCTTTAGCAAGTTTAGTGCCAGTTCCGCCTGTAGGTGCAAGTGACGGGCCGCCTGCATATTTGCCACTGCCTGTAGTGCTGGTTCCACCTCCGCCGCCACCTTTAGCAGAACTGCCTGAACCGCTTATCGGACCGGTAGAATATCTGCCTGTACCAGAACCACCTGACGGAACCGGTACAGTAAAGCCTGATGTCGGTTTTGCAACAGGTTTTGGTGTTGTTGGAGGCTTCAATGATGGACGAGCAGTTGGTGGAGCAGGTTTTGCCTGTTCCGTTTTTTTAGGTCCTTCAACCGCAGGACTTTTAGCCTGTTTTGGAGCCGGAGTTTGATTTTGTTTAGCAGCCTGTGCCAATTTTTGCAATGGATTTTGTTTTGGCTGAGCTGCAGGCTTTTTAGACGGTGATTGCGCTGGTTGAGATGCCTTTGGTCCGGGTGGAGGTGATGGCATTGAAACCTTGCGTGTCGGATCATGATGTCCGCCCGCTCTTGAATTTATATCTGCACGATAAGGTGTTTTTTTGTTTATCGGAGTTTCTTCTTTATCAACCAACACAAATTCAATATCGTTTAATTTGGGTTTCGGTTTGTCAAAAATAGTAAACGTTATACCAAGAAGTGCCAATATCCCAACAATCAACCAAGCAATACCGGCAACTGTCGGGTGCAAAACTGCAGAAATCACAATAGACTTTTTCAACGAAAGTTCTTCTTTATTTTTCAAAACTGCAGGTGCAATATAACCCTTACTATTATTCGGCTGCTCATCTTCTATTAAATTATCTGTATATTTTCCTAATAAGGACATGTTCTTCCCCAATATATTTACATGATAATTTTATTTTAAAACAAAAATAAAATTATTGCCCAATTTACTATTAATTTTCACTATATACTGACGGGTTTACTGTAATCGGTTGAGTTAGTACAAGCTGAACTGAAGAATTTACAGGAATTTCAATATCATTTCCCTTATCCCAAATTCCTTTGACCAATCCTCCGCCTGCACCGACAGCTGTAGCCAAAGCAGCACCTCTGCCTATACTTCCGCCTGCAAGAGGTGAAATTATCACACCCGCAAGCGCACCTGCTGCAGAACCTATAACTATATCTTTGCCGTATTCTTTTGCTACATCAGCACCTGTGCCGCCTTTTAACACCCCGCTATTATCATCTGTTTTTATTACAGCTGAAATCGGAATCTGAACACCGTATGGAGTTGTTATTTGTGTAAATCTCAACAACAATTTTGCATTCAAATTACCGTGTTTTGCACTTGAAACTTCAACAACAGTACCCGTAACAGAACTTCCTGCCGGAGCAACAAGATTGCCGCTATAGTAAAAATCACCGCCTAAAGCCAAAGTGACATTTTGTCCGGTCTGCATTGTGGCAGAATTTATGGGAGTTGTTACAACTGCTGAAATATGTTCACCGGCAGGAACCGTAACAACACGTCCTTTCAAGGTCTGATTAGCATTAACCGCCTGTGTTGGAAGACTATAATCTGGTTGTTGGTATGTTGTTGCAGGTGTATTTTGAGAGTACTCATAATTTGGTGCGGCATAAACTACCGAACCAGCTAATACAAAAGCAAATGTTGAAAGTAAAATTTTGTTTTTCATAGATTCCTACCTTTCTACATATTATATTTTATATAATTACATAAGTCAATTTGTTAAGGTGTGTGTTATATAAGCAGGAGAAGTAAGCACCACAATTTCATTTGAACCGGCCGGAATTGTTGTATGTTCACCCATTTTTCTGCCTTGAGCCGGTCTCAATTGCAAAGTCGTATAATGAACTTTTACTTGTCTTTGAGCCATTTTTATATATTTTACCGGCGCTGACATCCCGCCGCCAAACACATTATTATTGGCATTATACAAATATCCTTTTATAGGAACTTCGACACCGTCAGGATACACAAGACTCGACACTCTTATCTTCATCGCTGCATTCGTACCTACTACAGGATCGTTTATTTTTTCAATGTAACCATATATTGCCGTTTCCTGAGGAATTATATTTGTATCATGCATATACAAATCATTTGTAACAATAAATTTAACTTTATATCCCTCAGAGCAGTATTGAGTCGATATTTCCTGAGCATTCATAACAGGAATAAAAGTTCCTGCTGGAATTTCTATAGAACTATAATCTCTTATATCAAATTTAACATCCTGCAGTTCGCCACTAAAAGCTGAAGATGTTATCATCAATAATAATCCTACTGTATATATTAATCTTTTCATATTACTAATTATAACCATTTTTTTAATATTTACAATTCTATAACGAATAAAAAATTTTAAAGTTCATATTTTACGTTACAATTGTAAACATTTTTTTATTTTAAGCAATTTTGTACAAAAAAAATACTTTATTAATATAGTGTAGTGTATTAAAAAGGTAAGTTATAGTGTTTAGCGCAGTAGCATCAGGTATATTTGCAGTGCGAAATGTCAACAAAACCGAAAACGGTGAAGTCGGCAGAAGTGCAGTTGCGCTTGGACAAACGGCAGGTGTTGTCCAAGAAATAGCCAAATATGACGGTGCTATAGCAAATAGTGCAAGATGCGCTGTTAGCGTATTTTCTGATTTAGCAAAAGAGAACAAGGCATTTGAATATGCAGGTAAGTTTACAAAATTTGCAGTAAATAATGTCAATCCTTTAATATGTGCCTCCGGTGTTATAAAAACAGCCATGTCTGATGACAAGGTTAAAACAGGTATAACTGAAGCCGCAGCACTGGCTGCCATGTTTGCAGGAGAGGGACTAACCAAACAATACTACGAAAAAATCATAACATCAGATAATTGTAAATCTTTAATTGATAAATTATCCAAAACCAAAGGTGTTGAAAAAATATTTCAATACCTGTCAAAACATAAACTAAACGGTAAAACAGCAGCAATTATAAAAGGTATATCATTTATTGCAGCTTCAATAACTTCTTATAATATAGGCGAACATATTGGTAAAAATTTAGCAGAAGATGTTAAAGCTGAATTGGGAATTGGTAAAGCGAAAAAAATCAACCAAAAAGCTTAAATAAAAACACTTGCTACATGATATAATCCGTTTATGAAAAAGATTTTGTTATTAAGTTTTTTTGTCATATTACTGAATATTTCATTCAGCACCCCTTGTTCTGCAATTAAAATCGGCTTACAGACAGAAGTTGAATCAACAGGAGTGGGCACCTCTGTTAAAGGTACAATAATTGATGCAAACACAAACAAAACAGTTTGCGATCTGGAGGCAATGAAAGGCTATGAGATAAAACCTTTTCATGATTTTATGGCAATAAAATATGAAGGGCAGTATTATAAAATAAGTTCAAACCATATAGTAATAAAACCGGTAGAAGCAGGGTTCGTCAGCGCAAAAGGTAAATGGTACAGAGGCGTAATTCGAATTCAAAACAGAAATGGCAAACTAATCGTAATAAATGATATTTCTCTTGAGGAATACATCAAAGGCGTTGTTCCTGCGGAAATGCCCTCAAGCTGGGCATACGAAGCACACAAAGCACAAGCCATTGCCGCAAGAAGTTATGCTCTGGCAAATTTAGGCAAAAGGGCACAATATGGTTATGATTTGAAAGACACACCTGAAGATCAAGCATATAACGGAGCTTCAGGAGAAACCACAGACACCAATGCCGCAGTTGACGATACAAAAGGAATTGTTCTAACATATGACGATAAAGTAATAAGCGCATATTATTCTGCATCAGCAGGTGGTCAAACAAATACAAACAGTTGGGGAACATCATTGCCATATCTGCGTTCCGTCCCATCATTTGACGATAATATAAAGAAAAACGGACATGGTGTAGGCATGTCGCAACATGGAGCTAATAACCTTGCAAAGCAAGGATATAATGCCTATCAAATACTTCAATATTTTTATAATGATGTCAAATTTGCCAGAGTAAACCCTCAATCATATAAATAACAGTTATTTCTAATCTTTTATAGATAATAAATATTTTTGGAAGTAAAACGTGAAATAAGAAAAGACCGTTTCGGGGAGCTATGCACATCGTACAAAACTAATAATTTCATTACGAAAAGGCAGAAAACTGACTACTAAGTAGTCCAGCCTTTTATCAAATTAGCTGGATTGTTTCGCAAATCAAGCCTTTGATTTGCTCACAATTACATGTTTTTCTTGTTCCCCCGCCCTTGAGGAGGGGATTGGTGAAGTAGCTTGTAGTGTGAGCAAAATGTAATCTGCCAACATATTTATTTATGGACACGCTCATGCTTTGCACAGCCTAATTTCTACATTCTAATAAAGACTAATTCTGTGAACAAACTATTCTGCTAATTCACTTCAAATAATATTTATTATGTATTAAATTATATGAATTTTAAAATCGTTTGGCATTTAAATGCGATTTCGTACAAATCTCGTTTTCTTATGGCATCTGTAATATCAGGTAAATATTCACTAATATTTGGGGTTAAAATAATTTCTGCTACTTTGTTTTGTTCATCATAATTTATATGAAGTTCTTTTATTAGGTTTAGATGTCCTTTTTCTAATCCGTCAGCAATTTTTAATATTCCTGCCAGACGTTTAACAATCTTTCTTTCCTTTTTGTCAAATGTATTGTATATTTCATGTTCTTCTTTATCCGGCAGGCTGCCTCTATGGTATCTGCATACACAGGCAATAATTTTTGTTTCTTGCTCTGAAAATTCTGCCAATCCGTGTTCAAGTACCATTTTCATACTGTGTTTGTTGTGCCCTTTTGCGTCAATATGATACCCTATGTCGTGTAATAATGCTGCGGCTTCCAAATAATCTCTGTATTTAGGCTTCATTTCATGAATTTTTGATGAAGTTTCATCAAACAGCATTAATGCTAATCTTTTCACTTCAAAGGGATGAGTGGTATTTTTTGAAAATTTATTTAATATTTCATTTGCAGAAAGTTTCATACTTATGTAAATTTTAACAAAAAATTGGATTACTGACAATATTTCTGATATCATAATATTAACTATGGATAACAATGAAATTACAAATACCGGTTTTGAAATACCTTCTGATGTTTTGGACGAAATCCAAACAAATATTCAGAATATAATAGAAAGCTTTGATATTCCTGATGATAATAAACTGGACGTAATAAAAAAGATAAACTTTATGTATACACAGACTAAACATATGTCTGTAACGGATTCTTTGACAAAACTTTTTAACCGCAGGCACTTTGAGACTGAATTTGAAAGGGAATATAAAAGAGCAAACAGATATCAAAACGACTTGAGTGTAGCGATTATTGATATAGATTATTTTAAGAAAATAAATGATACATACGGACATTTGTGCGGTGATTTTGTATTAAAAGAAATTGCATATTTGATGAACAAAAATTTCCGGCAAACTGACACTATTTTTAGATATGGCGGTGAAGAATTTGTTGTTATATTGACTGAAACTCCGAAAGAAACAGCTTATATTCCAATGGAACGTTTGCGTAAACTTGTTGAAAATCATGCTTTTAACTTTAAAGGTCAAAAAATTGATGTTACGATAAGTGTCGGTATTAATTCCAAAACAGATTATGAAACTGCATTTGATATGCTGGAAGATGCGGATAAAGCTCTTTATGGTGCAAAAAAATCCGGCAGAAATCAGGTTAAGTCAGCAGAGTAATAGAATTTATAAAAATTTTAGATAAGGATGTGAATATGATTAAAAATTTATGTAAACTTTTAACAATGTTAGTGCTATTAACAGGAGTCGTAAATGCGGCTGATAAAAATCAATATACTCAAGTCAGAGCAGAGCATATTCTTGTAAAAACCGCTGCAGAAGCTCAACAAATTAAACGTGCAGTTGATGATGGCGGCAGCTTTGAATTTTATGCAAAAAGCTATTCTCTTTGTCCTTCAGGTCAAAGAGGCGGTGATTTGGGATATTTTGGAAAAGGTCAGATGGTTCCGGAATTTGAACGTGCTGCTTTTGCAACACCTGTCGGTGAAGTATCAAAACCTGTTTACACTCAATTTGGTTGGCACTTAATTAAAGTGCTTGATAAAAGATAATTCAGGCAAACTTTGGTTTTCCTACAGAATTTACCAATACCTTTAGAACTTTTGGCATTTGGCAGATAAAAGAGTAACCACCGTTTCTTAAAGAACATTTTGAACAATCACATTTTATAGAATAACATTCTAATGCCTGTTCAGTCCAGCTTTGCGTGATTGAATCAGATATTTCTCCGTTATTTTGCGGATAAAAAATTCCCTCAGACATAAAACTACCCTCAACATATAACCCATTTCTATTTTGACTTATTGTTAGGTAATTTTAATCCTCTAAATGATTGAATTATTCTTTGGGAGTTTTTGTAATTTCTTGTTTTACTTTGCTAACTAACTTGTCAATTATTGATAATTTAGCAAAATCGTCTCTGATTTCTTGAGCTTTTCTCTCTAATTGGTTATAAACTTGTGAATTTATTTCACCGCCGACTAAAATCAAAATTGATGTGTAATAAAGCCATACCATTAGAACCGCAAAAGCTCCGATTGTGCCATAAACCATATTGTATGTTCTAAGGTTGTTTACGTATATTGAAAAACCCCAAGAACCAATCAGCCAAAATGTTGTAAAAAACCAAGTACCGGGTATTGCGCTTTTTCTTTTAAATTTTTCATTTCCTTTTAAATCCGGCAGTATATAGTAACTTAAAAATGCCATTAAAAATAATGCGGCAAAAGCAACCGGCCAACGTAAAATTAACCATATGACAGCTTCAAAATCAGACATATTAAAATGATTCATCATAAAATTGATAATGGTTCGTCCGAAAATAATAAGGTTTATGCTTAAAAAAGTAACCATTACATCAACGCACATCATTAAAAATGCCAGAATTCTTGTGTATACAAAATTTCTCGTTTCGGTAACTTTATATGCAACATTCAAACCTTTTAAAACGACAGCAATTGCATTTGTTGAAAGAATAATTGTTACGCATAGACCTATTATGGCCATCAGTTTGCCGTGTGAAAATATCATTGCTTCAGAGAGAACTGTTTTTACAAGTTCTACAGCTTGTTCAGGCATAACGTTTGACATAAATCTAAGGATAGGTTCCATATAATATCTGTTTCCAAGCCAGCCAAAAACGGCAGTCAAAAATAGCATAAACGGGAATATGCCGATAACCATCATAAATCCCATTTCTGCAGCCATTCCGTAGAAATCGTTTTTAATAATCGATATAACTAATCTTTTGACTCCTCTTATAAAATCTTTAAAATTCATTATATCTCTCTGCTTTCAACTTCCTTCAATAACATGTTTACAGCTTTTTCTATCGGTGCTTTTATTGTGCATCCGGCGGCAAACTTGTGTCCGCCTCCGCCAAATATTTCACAAATTTGTGCGACATCAACAGACTTGCTTCGCATCGAAAATTTTGTACCGCCTGATTTCATTTCTTTTGCGACAAAGGCAATTTGTGTTGTAACTATGGCTCTTAGTCTTTCGGTTAAACCTTCCATGCATTCATCACCTGCGGAAAATTTTTCCATATCTTTTTTATAAACAAGTGTATATGCAATTTTGTCGTTATTAAGGAATTTTGCTTTGCTGAGACAATATGCCTGAAACATAACCAGTGTTTTTGAATCGGATTCGTATACTTTTTTGTACATTTCAGAAGGATTAACACCAATTTCAACAAGTTTTGCTGCGCATTCAAATGTTTTTGGTTTTGTATTATCAAATCTGAAAGAACCTGTGTCAGTAAGGATTGCCGTATAAAGACAAATTGCACAATCAAGATTTATAGTCCAGTTTAGCCTGTTGAATATACCAAAAAGAACTTCACCTGTTGAGCTGGCATCAGGATCGATGAAATTAAGTTTTCCATATGCTGAATTTGTCTTGTGATGGTCTATATTGATTGTATTTTTTGCTTTTTCAAAAAGAATTTTGCCGTCACAAGCTCTGTCTATTGCTGCAATATCAACATTTATAACCAAATCATATTCTCTTGATTTATCAATGTCATCAATATGTTTTATATCATTGATGTGCGGCAGATGCATGTATATATCAGGGATTTTTGACATTGCAGCCATATCACATTTTTTCTTGTGATTTTCTAAAATTGCGCAATATAAACCACACATAGATCCTAAAGTATCTCCATCGGGGTTTACGTGTGATAAAATCAGTATATTTTTAGAAGATTTTATGATATCATTAAATCTAGAGTATTCCATTTCTCTATTTTAGCACAAAAGATTAATTAATCCAAATTACCTGAAAGTGTTTATAGGCGGCAATTTTGAAAAAAGTTCTCTATACAGATTTTGTTACAACCGAATCTTTAATTGAAGATTTGCTCGATAACAAAGAAATAAAAAAAGCTATAACCCGCAATAATTTATACAAATTTTGGGATAAAGTTGCGGGTGAAAAGTTTGCAAAAAAATCAAAACCTTTTTCAATGATGGGCGGCGGGGTTATGGTTATTGCCTGCGAAAATGCTATTGTAGCACAAGAGTTAACACTGAAAAAAACTCAGTTGTTAGTTAAATTTGAACCATATTTAAAATCTTTAAAAATGAATGTTAAAGATTTGCGTTTTGATCCGAAAAAATGGGTAAAAGAATAATTTAGAATGATTTTAAGGACAAAGGCTTTCCCAGTCAGGTTCATCATCTTCTTCGCCGGGTTCAATGATTTTATCGCCGGATTCCAGCATTATTTGTAATGTCCATTTTAATTGTTCTTTGTAACCTGCAAGAGCTTTTTCTTTTGTTTTTGCACAAAATACAAAACTCGGAATTTCTTTTATTTCAACATAGTGATATGGATTTCCCTCAAAATCCAAATCTTCTCCCTCAATTAGTGTCCATTCCAAGTTTAAGTAATAATTAATATCTTTTTCCATCTATCCGTCCAGAGAATTGTCATTTAAGGGTTGTGTAATCATAATTCCTTCTCCGCCGATAACTTCCGCTTTTGCACCGTCAATATAGAGATAGACCGGTTTGCTCGTGTTACGTTTTGCGGTTTTTATAAGTTGATATAATCTCTTATATAGGCTTTCTGTACCTCCGCCTTGCTCAAATGCTGAATTAAGATTAATTATTACTTCTGCAGGTGTTTCATTTATGGATACAACTCTTGTTGTTGTTGGGATTTCTGTATATACGCCTTTTGCTTTTTCGTCAGATTTTGGACCTTGAATTAATGCATTAATCGCAAATTTTATTTTTGAACCGTCAATTGTTTCATCATATTCTCTGTTTACCGCTTTGTATACTTCTTCTTTATTTGCGTTTTGTCCGATAAAGAATACATTTACATATACTTTTTCTTTTTGAGGTTCTGTTTTTTGTTCATTTTCTTGAGGAACTGTTACAGTTGGATTATCCAACAAATCACCTGATATAGTGGAAGTTTGATTATAGTATTTTGATAATCCCATAAAACAAAATCCGATAACTATTAAAATTACTGTTATACCTAAAAATCTACGTTCATCTTTTTTACGCATAAATTATTCCTTATCTTTAAGTATTGTAACTCTGCCTTCAACAGTTACTTTGTCATCTACAATATCTATATGCTGAATATTAAATTTAGCATCTCTATTTTCAAGCACTTTGGTAGAAAAATCAAGTGGGTTGATGTAATTTAAAATTTTTGAAAATTTGTCTACATCTAAAGAGTAAGATTTATTATCTAATGTAGCATTTGCCAGTTTTATTTGACCGTTTTGTACACGTAAATCTGCGCTCAAAGATATTTCTTTTGTTTTTCTTACAAACGGAATGGAATATTTTACTATATAATGTAATTTATTATCTTTAATTTTTACGTCTGCGGATTCTATATTGAAAATGTTAAAATTGCCGCCAATACTGTTTATATTGTTTATGAGTCTTTTATAATCGGAAGAATCCATTGTATTATTTATATCATTTTCTGTCATTACGATTTTTATTTCAAGCGGCATATTTTCTTTTATAACAACATTGCCGTTTTTACCTTCTGCAATGTAATTGAAGTTACAAAGAGTTCTAGCTTGAAAATAGGAAATATCAATTCCTTGAACACTTATATTTTTACCTGTAATTGTTGCCGACTTAAATCTTCCTGCTTTTAAATCTTTTGTACTATATGATGTAATATCAGCTTTTACATGACCTTTCGTAATATTTTTTTGAATTGTTTTTTTTAGTATTCTTTCTCCAATTTTTTCGGATAACAATCTTTGACCTGTTATTCTGCTAAAAAATTGTGAAGTTGAGGATGTCAAATCGTAAGGTTCAGGGCACTGTAAATCATCACATGCACCAAAAGCCGTTGTTCCAAAAAATATTAATCCCAGTACTAAAATAATCTTTTTCATCTATAAAAACACTTTCTTTAATTTAATAATACCCGAATCTGCATAACCAACCGCACAGATTTCAATATCATTATATACCAAAATCACAAGAGATGACATATCTTTTTTAGAAGTTTTTATTGCAACACCGTTTTTTATGTTTTTTAAATCTTCTTCAGTTGCGTTAATTATTGGTAAATCAATTAGTTCAAGCGGATTTTTTAAATCTTTTTCAATATTAATATTGTCGAGGCTAACTGCGTCTTCTATCCGACATTTTCCGGCTTGCGTGCGAACAAGTTTTATTAAATGCCCGCCGACATTCAAATTTTTACCTAAATCGTTTGCGATAGAGCGAATATATGTACCTTTTGAACATTTTATTAATATTTCTGCCTGTTGAGTTTCAAAATTAAAATTTTTCATCTCTATTTTTTCGATAAAAACTTTTCTTGGTTCAATTTTTACGTCTTCGCCTTTTCGTGCGTATTCGTACAATTTTTTGCCTTTAACTTTTATTGCTGAATATATAGGCGGTAATTGTTCTATTTCACCTTCAAAGTTTTTCAGAGCTTGTAAAATATCTTGTTCATTTATTTTATTTTCTGAGGCAAATGTAATTTCGCCCTCAATATCATATGTTGTTGTTGCGCTGCCGAATTGTACCGTTGCCAAATATTCTTTGTCATCTGTAAAATATTCTATGAGTCTTGTGGCTTTTCCTATACAGACAGGCAAAACCCCTTCGGCAAAAGGATCTAATGTCCCTGTGTGGCCGATTTGTTTTATACCTGTTTGTTTGCGCAAAACGGCAACAACATCATGGGATGTCATTCCGACAGGTTTATATATGTTGAGTAAACCGAATAAAGCGTTCTGGAGGTTTGGATGACTAGAGGTATAGCTATTATCAATTAAATGTTTCTGTGGGATTTTATAAGCCTCACTGTTATTAGCCATTCCTCCATACATCTATACTTCTATACCTCCAATTACAATTCTCCACGTGAAATTTTGTCTATCAATTCGCTCACTCTGGAGCCTTTTTCAAGAGAATCAGTATAAACAAATTTTAATTCCGGAGTAAGTCTGAGGCGAATTTGCTTGCCGACTTCAAATCTAATTTTAGGGGTGCTTTTTTCAATAATTTCTTTTGTTTTTTCAATTTGTTCAGGAGAACCTAAAACGCTATAAATTACTTTTGCAAAAGAATTGTCGTGTGAAACCTCAACATCCAAGATAGATACAACACCTGCAAGCCCTCTGATTTCTTTTCGCAAAATTTCAGAGATATCTCTCATCAGTTCTTTTCTAACACGTTCATTTCTTAATGTCATAGTTTTCTCCTTGATGATTAAATTATAACATGAAAATTCTAGTTTTTATAAACTTCTGCATATTTCGGGTTTACGGCAAGCCATTTATATGTTTCTTCTTCCGTTTCCGGTATATCAATTACAAAAGTTCCGCCGTAACGACCTCTTGAAAATGCCAGATAACCCTCTTTTGCAAGGTTATGAAAAGCTTTTCTGATTGTATTCGGGCTCAAATCCATTTGTTTTGAAAGTTCCATAATAGATGGCAATTTTTCACCTATTTGGTAGTTTTCTGCAATCATTTTCTTTATGTTGTTTTGAGTTCTCTCGTAGTAATAGAAAGCTGTTTCAGGTGCTGATGCAAATATTGAAGTTTCTTTTTTCTGTGCAATGCTGTTGTCGTTTGGCATTTTTAGAACAGTTGTGCCGTATCTTCCTCTGCGTGCAAGCAAAATTCCGTCATCAATAAGAGTTTTCAAAGCATCGTGAATTGTCTTTATGCTAACTGACAATTTTTCGGATAATGTTGAGTGTGCAGGGATTCTGTCGCCTGTTTTCAAATTGTTTGTTATATAAGATTTTAAATCGCCTTCAACTTTTCTGACAAGAGTGTTGTTCTCATTTTCAAATTCTTCAATATTAAAATCTAATGACTTCACTACCCAGCCGATTTCGTCGGAATTTTTAAATTTATGTTCCAGTATAGCTGATGCACCAAGAGTTTCCAACGCCAATCTTGTTGTGTTTGTTGAACATTGAATTGATGCTGAAATATTTCTTGTTGAAGGAAGTACATCTCCAACCATATAAGCTTTGTCTTTAATATATTGTTTTATTAAATTGACGGCTAATTCTCTTTTAGAGGTCAATTTGCGCATTTGTTCGGTGTTATTTTTATCTCTTACAATTGTACCTATGCATTGTTTTGATTCAACGTAACCTAAATCTTCAATGTATCTGAGTGCATTTTGTATTGTTCCGATACTTACGCCAAGCATATATGCCAAATCAGGTTTTGATGGCAGCAGGGAATTCGGTTTTATTTTTTTGTTGCTGTCAATTACATTAGTCAACCATTTGCCGATTGCAACAGCTTTCGATTCTTTTGCGTTTTTTAAATCAGGCAAATTGTTGTTTATATCTTCAATTTCTATTTGACTAAGACTTGATTTGGTTAAATATTTCATACACACATTACCTCTTTTTAATGATACACTATTTGTAAAAAAACATCAAGAAAATTTTTGCTATTTTGTTAAGGCGATTTTACAATACACTTCTTTTGTAATACAATTTAGCTACAGAGAGGTAGAAAACATGCAAGTATCATTAAATTGGTTAAATGAATTCGTAGATTTATCAGATATAGAAGTAGAACAAGTAGCTCATGAGCTTACAATGAGCGGATTGGAAGTTGAAGGTATAGAAGAAGTAAAACCTAAATTTACCAATATTCAAACGGTAAAAATTGAAAAAATAGATGCACATCCAAATTCAGACAGATTGCACTTGGTAACAGTAAAAACAAAAGACGGAAATAAAACAGTAGTTTGCGGAGCTCAAAATATTAAAGAAGGACAAGTTGTTCCGTATGCTCAAGTAGGTTCTCAAGTTTTGGACAGAAAAACAGGTGAAATGTTCACGCTTACCCCTGCAGTGATTAGAGGGGTTGAATCTCAGGGAATGTTGTGTTCAGCAGATGAACTCGGAGTTTCTGAAAGAAACTATCAGGAAGAAGATGGAATTTTGATTTTAAATAGAATTTTCCCTGATGTTCAGGTTGGTGAAAATGTTGCAGATGTTTTAGGTTTTGATAAAGATTATGTTTTGAATGTTGCACCGACTGCAAACAGAGGTGATCAAATGTCTGTTATTGGTGTGGCAAGAGAATTGAGCGCAATATTCAATAAACCTTTAAAATTTTCACCTCTTGTATGTACAAAAGATTTAACGACAGATGCGTTTAAGGTTGAAATTATTGATAACGATGTATGTAAATACTATTCTCTTGGTATTTTAAAAGATATAAAAATCAAGCCGTCGCCTGACTGGATGCAGAAACGTCTTATAGCATCTGGGGTGAGAGCTATTAATAACGTTGTAGATATTACAAATTATGTAATGCTTGAATACGGAACACCTTTCCATGCATTTGACTCTGACAAGTTGGACGGTTATTTGTGCGTAAGACGTGCAAAAGAGGGTGAAACAATAGTTACACTCGACGGTGTTGAAAGAAACCTTACACATGACAGTGTTTTAATTGCTGATAAAACGAAGGGTGTATGTTTGGCAGGTGTGTTTGGCGGTCAAAATTCTGAAATTGATGATAATACAAAAAATATTGCACTTGAGGCAGCATATTTTACACCTCAAAGTAACAGAAAGAGTTCTCGCAGCGTAGGTTACAAAAGCGAAGCTTGTTCAAGATTTGAAAGAGGAATAGATATTGAAGCTATAAAACCTGCTCTAATGCGCGCAATGCAACTTATGGTTGAACTTGCTGATGCTAAAATTGAAGGTGTTGTTGAAGCCGGAAATAACAAACTTGAACCTATTGATATAACTTTAAGATATGCACAAATTAAAAGAATTTTGGGTTGCGATATTGCGCCTGAAAAATGTATTACAATTTTGGAAAATCTTGGATTTGAAAAATTGGGCGACAATGCTGCGGCTGCAAAATTTAGAGTTCCGTCATTCAGATCAGGTGATGTTACAAGAGAAATTGATTTGATTGAAGAAATCTCAAGAATCAACGGATTTGACAAGATTACTCCAACACTTCCAAACAAAAATCAAACTCCTGAAATTTCTTTGGAAGAAAAGGTAATTAAAAAAGTAAACGAATTAATGCTTTCATCAGGTTTAGATGAAATTATTACAAGTTCATTAATCGGAAAACCTTTGCTTGACAGATTTATGATATCTTATGATGATTCAAAATCCGTAAAAGTATTGAATTCTGCCAGTGAAGAATGCACTATGCTGAGACAAGGTATGGCAGCGAGTGTATTGAATTGTATGAAAAATAATTGGGATAACGGTCAAAAAACTTTCTGGGCATATGAAATAGGCAAAAAATATGTTTTAGAGGGTGAAATTGATGAAAAACATACAGGTGTAAAAGAATCGAGAGTTTTGGCAGGTGTTTTGACAGGTGAAGTCGAAAATTCTAAATGGCAGGTAAAAGCTCAGACCGATTTTTATACTCTAAAAGGCATAATTGAAAAATTGTTTGAAGAATTGGATGTTACAAAGAGAATAAAACTTTCACCTTGCGAAGATATGGATTATATGCACCCTTATCGTTCGGCAAAAGTTAATGTACTTGGTAAAAATTTGACTTGTATCGGTTATTTTGGTCAAATTCATCCGATTTTGAAAGACAAAATGAAAATAAAAGGTCAGGAAGTATTCCAGTTTGAAATTGATCTTGAAGCAATTATAGATATCATCAAAGAAAAAACTCCAAGATTTAAAAAACTTCCTCAATTCCCGGAAGTAAAAAGAGACTTGGCTTTTGTTATAAATGAAGAAGTTTCTTTTGATGATATTCAAAAAGTTATAAAAAGCGCTGTTCAGCAAAATATCTTTAAGGGCAGCGAAGTCTTTGATGTATATCAAGGGGAAAATATTGAAGAAGGGTTTAAAAGTCTTGCATTCCGTATAAAAATGCAGGATGAAAATGCGACATTAACAGATGAGGTTATAGAACGTCAGATGAATAATGTCAGAGCAAAACTTCAAAAAACTTATGAGGAAATTTCGTTCAGAGAATAATTGTTAATGTGAACATATTTTTGAAAATATCGTTTATATTAATATACTAGGAGAAAATATGAAAAAGTTTTTATTGATATTGGCTATGTTATTTTTAACTCCGGCTTGTGTCTATAGTGCAGACAAAATAGTTCCGGAATACGTAAGTATTGAATATAATAATACGTTTGGTCTGTATCAGGCACCAAACGAAATTCTTATATTTAATGAACCGTCAGAAGGTTCTAATTTGGTTCAGAATATAAGCTGGATAGGTTCTCAAATTCAGCCTGATTCAATAAAAACAAAAGATTTGTTTGTGGTTTATTTACCTGACAAAAATTTGGGTTTGATGGCTGTTACTGATGAAACTGAAGATTGGGTAGAAGTAATTTACAATAATCAAACCGGTGCTAAAGGCTGGATAAAAAAAGACGATCCTTACAGGTTTATGACTTGGGTAATGTTTTATAATATGTATGGCAGAAAATACGGTCTTAAGATTTTAAAAGAATCTCCTGTTGAAGCAAAAGATATACATATTTCAACCGAAGATAACTCAAAAATTGTCGGAACAATAAATATGCCTCAAAAAATAAATCTAACAGCAATAAGAGGTAACTGGGCACTGGTAAGCGTTTTTGATATTGACAGAGTGCCAAAAACTGGTTATGTCAAATGGCGTTCCGAAAAAGGGATAAAATATTATTTCCCTGATATTAAATAGTTTGTTGAACAGTTGAAGGGTTTAAAGGTTTAATAGTTATTTTGTTAATTAACTTTTCAACCTTTCAACCATAAACCTTTCAACCATTTCGTAACATTACTAAAAAAACACTCGACAACAAAATATGTTTGTAGTAGGGTTAGACTACATGTGAATATAAATAGCAAAGGAGAATTTAAAAATGCAAGTTATATTAAAAAAAGATGTACAAAATCTAGGCGAAGCAGGCGATATCGTTAATGTAAAAGACGGTTATGCAAGAAACTTTCTTATCCCTCAGTCTGCAGCTGAAGTAGCTACAAAAGGTGCTTTGGAAAACAGAGAAAAGAATTTGGCAAGAATTCAAGCAAAACAAGAAAAATTACATGCTGAAGCTTTAGAAAAAGCTAAGAAAATTGAAGAATTCGGCAAACTTGAACTTTCTGCAAAAGCAGGTGAATCAGGCAAATTGTTCGGTACTATTACAACTAAAAAATTAACTGAAGAATTACAGGCTAAATCTGGTATCGAAGTTGATAGAAAAAATGTTTCTCTTAACGCTCCAATCAATAAAATTGGTGAATACACAATGCTTATCAAATTAACTTCAAAAGTTAAATGCGAATTAGCAGTTGTTGTTACAGCTTCTGAAGTATTGAAAGAATCTGTTGAAGAAGAAGTTGAAGAAACTACAGAATCAACTGAAGCATAAGGTGATTGATGGCAAAAGTTTTTTCTGAATTGTCGTTAGAATGCTTGGCAATAGGTTCATTACCTCATAACAATTTAGAAAAAGCTATGTATATTGTAAAAAGTAATTTTAAAAATATTCCATTTTGGCCGCAATTAGCAAAAATTAATAAAAACGAAGACATGATTGTTCAATTTATTGAAAATATGCCTTCGTTTTTTATTGCCGGCGAAAAAACTTATCTTGAAACAGAGAGTGAAAAGTTTTTTGAAGATATAGAACAATTTCTTATGGATTATGAAGAAATTATTTCTGACATAAAATGTGATGCAATTGAAAAATATGCAATCAATTATTCTTCTGCGTTCCCAAAATTTTTGGAAATAATCAGAGATGTAAAACCAAAATATGCAAAAGGTCAGATTGTAGGACCGTTCACACTTGGAACAACTTTAGTAGATAAGGATGGCAGATGTGCTTTTTATGATGATACTCTGAAAGATATTATTGTAAAAACTCTTACAATCAAAGCATTGTGGCAAATAAAAAAAATAAAAGAGGCAAATCCAAATGCTATTCCAATTATATTTATTGATGAACCTTCAATATCTCAGCTCGGAACATCAGCTTTTATTTCGGTTTCAGCAAATGAAATTACGGATATTTTAAAAGAGATGTCTGATATAATAAAACAAAACGGTGCGCTTTGTGCGGTTCATTGCTGCGGTAAATGCGATTGGAGTATTCCGATTTTTGCCGGTGTTGATATTATTAATTTTGATGCATATTCATATAGTGAAAATATGAGTTTGTATAGCGGGGTGCTCAAACCATTTTTGGAAAACGGCGGGAAAATTGCGTGGGGCATTGTTCCGACTTTAGATGCAGATGCTCTTTCAAAAATAAGTTTGGAAGATTTGGTTAAAGTTTTTGAAAAAGCGCTTAACTATTTGACCAAAAATGGAATTGATGAGAAAATTATTATAGAAAATTCGTTGATTTCCCCATCTTGTGGAGCAGGTTCGTTAAGTGAAGAATTGGCAGAGAAAGCGATGAATTTGACAAGAGAATTATCGGACAGTCTAAAAGAAAGGTATTATGGCATTTAAGTTAGCTGTTACAGGAAAAAGCGGAAGCGGAAAAACAACAATTGTAAAAGCGTTTTTGAAAATTTTTCAGGAATATTTTCCGGAAAAATCTATATTGCTTTTTGATAACGATTTGACAAGTGAACTCGGACACAGTTTCGGTTTGGATATAAGAAATACTATATATGGTATTCGAAGCGGTAAACACGAGTACAAAACCGGTATTCCTGAGGGGATGTCAAAGCAAGAATATGTAGAATGGGCGATGGAAGATATCCTTGTTTCTTTAGATGAAAATGTTGATATTATTGTATCTTGGTTTGTTGGTTCTAAAGATTGCAGGTGTCCGATTACAGGTCAGATTAATGATGCTGTTCAAAAACTTATTGAAAGATATGATATAGTTATATTTGATTGTGAATTTGATTTGAAATATTTGAACCAGCTTGTTGATACAGATATTGATACAACGCTGATAATAGCAAATCCTTCTGATGAGAGTGCTCATCTTGCAAAACGTATTGAAGAATTCAGTGCAAAATATGCAGCAGGGAATCAGCTCGGAGTTGTGATAAATAAAGTTGATAGCAGTAATTTGACTTCGGTTTATGAATTATTAAAACGGTTTGATTTGGATGTGTTGGGAGTTATTCCGATAGATAGAGAAATCAATTCTGTTGATAAAAAATCAACTTTAATACAAGATGCGATAAAACAGTTTTATTTCAGATTGAATCTTCCGCAGGTGAAAGAATGACAATAATTTTAGACGGTAAAAAATTAAGAGACAAAATTTTTAAAAATTTAAAAATAAAGCTTAATAAAATGATAAAAAAGCCTACTCTTGCTGTTGTTTTGGTAGGAAATAATCCTGCAAGTCAAATATATGTTAATAACAAAAAAAAGACAGCAGAGAATTTAGGAATAAATTCTATTATTATAGAGTATCCTTCTGATGTTACAGAAAACGAATTGTTGGAAAAGATTGAAAAATTAAATCAGGATGATAATGTAACTGCAATTCTGGTTCAATTGCCGCTTCCTGAACATATTGATAAATGCAGAATAATTAACGCAATAGCTCCTCAAAAGGATGTTGATGGTTTGACAGATTATAATAGCGGAAAACTTTTCAGCGGTGAAAAACCGTATGTATATCCTTGTACACCAAAAGGCATTCTGCTTCTTTTGGATGAATACAATATTGAAATAGAAGGAAAACATGTAGTTGTAATCGGCAGATCAAATCTTGTCGGTAAACCTGTTGCTCAAATGCTGTTGGATAGAAATGCTACTGTTACAATATGTCACAGCAAGACAAAAAACCTTGCAGAAATAACAAAAACTGCTGATATATTAATTTCAGCAGTGGGAAAAAATGTTGTAGGGGAAAAATATATAAAAAATAATTGTGTAGTAGTTGATGTGGGAATTTTTAGAGATGAAGCGGGGAAAATTCGGGGAGATGTCGATTTTGAGAATGTTTCCAAACTCGCATCGTACATTTCGCCGGTTCCCGGAGGTGTTGGTCCTATGACCATAGCATCTTTGATGTTAAATACTGTAGAATTGTGTGAACAGTCGTTAAGTCGCTAGGACGTTAGGACACTAAGAATTATTATAAAGCTATTTTGGTTTAATCTGCTATGATTATTTTATGTAAAGAACTTAGTGTCATACCGTCTTTTATTGACGTTATCCGCCGATTAGATTCAAGCTGCAAGAAGTCTTGATGTTACTGTTAACAAGGTTCTTCAGTGAAGAAATCTCGTTTTCCATCAAACTTATTTGTGAGTCTAGTGAATCCTTTCTTGTTTCAAGATATGATTCTTGCTGCTGTAATGCGATATAAGTCTGATCGTCATCTGTATCAATGTCTTGATCTGCTAATGCCTGAGCTCTGTAGCCCATTTGTTTTGTAATGTAATTTGCTCTGTTCATTACAAGGGTCTGTTCGAATTGCAATTGGCTTTTTTGCAATGTGAATAAATTCTTTTGTGCATCAATAGCTAAAAAAGTCATCTCATCTCTCCTTATGTTTTTTGCTCTCTTACACATGTAAAGTATTTTGATTTATTCCAATTTCACAAGTTGAGTTTTTTGTTACATAACTTTACATAATAAATATTATTAGCAGTGTAGTAGTAAAATAGTTTGTTAGCAGAGTAAGTCTTTATCATTGGGCAAAGCTCACGAAACTTCTTATAATCACTACTTTGCGAAACAGCAACGAGGCTAATACTGTCTGAGCGATAAAGAGATTGTGGAATAAGTCAGCAATGACAAAATAAAGCAAATATTGCGACAATAGCTGAGTGAGCAATAATTGTTGGCGAAACGATAACAAAGGCGGGCACTATCTGAACGATAAAATTTAATAGACCCTGAAACAAGTTC